>OGCL01002091.1_pt1 | contig 14855 bp, 15 predicted proteins | sample 1570041 | NCBI WGS metagenome assembly OGCL01 (sample SAMN06266162, study PRJEB24511) | hot springs metagenome | isolation source: Hot spring water | place: South Africa: Limpopo | collected 2015-06-22
AAATTGCAAAAGGCAATAAGAGCAAGGCAGCAGAGATCTTAAAAGTAAGCTATAAGACCCTTCTTAGTAAGATAAAGGAATATAAAATCCCTCCTCCCAACCTCCGAGCTTAGACTTTTGGTAAAATAAAAAGGGGCGTTGAAAACGCCCATTTTTATTTTTTGGATTTAATTAAGTCCTAATCTTATAGTGGAGCTGCAGGAGTTAATGCGCCTGCACCGTCGATGGTAGCTGATGAGGTTGTGCCAGAACTATGGGTAACTGTAAAACTTCCGCTGCGGTCAGATCCAATGCTACCGGATACTGTTATTCCAGAAGATTTTACATAGCCTGCTGCTGTTGCGTTAGCCTCGTCGCATGATGTTCTTGAAGGGTCATCTGCAAAAAAAGCAGTGCAGGCTGTAAAGAGGTTTTTCGCATCAGAGTTCTGCGTTGAAGCAATTCCCCTTGCCCTGTATTTTGCAAACTGCGGTATTGCTATTGCTGCGAGTATAGCAATGATTGCGATGACTATGAGCAGTTCTACGAGCGTGAATCCCTTGCTGTCGCCTTTTTTCATTCTGTGGATTGTCTTAAACATCTTTGATTCCTCCTTTTGTTTGTTTTATTGAGGCAAAGCCTCACAAATTAAGCCAATATGTCATTGCTATGAAATCTTATAAACCACCTCCTTTTACTTTTATTTTTTTAATGTTACTGATATTGTGACTCAGTTATTATTTAATAAGCATTTTCTGTGCCAAAAAAATAAGTTCTTGTTTTTTAAAGAAATTTTTAAAGAGTAATTCTATAAAGGTCAATATAAGTAACAATTTTTGTCACTTTTGCATCCAATATGGACAAGATTGACAAATTTTGTCCATATGTTTCTGAGATGTTATGTTCTAATTCTATGGAACTTCCGAAACAGTCAATTTACCACTGCCGTCTATTATAGCATTTGATGCAGCGTTTGAACTGTGAGTGAGTGTAAAATTCCCGGTGCTGTTAGAGTTAATGCTGCCGGTAACAGATACCCCATTAGATTGCAAATATCCCGATGATACAGCGTCCTGAACAGCACATATTGTTTCTGAAGGATTATCTGCGAAAAAGGCTGAGCAGGCTTTGTATATGTTTTTCGCATCGGAGTTTAGTGTGGCAGCTATACTCCTTGCCCTGTATCTGTTAAACTCCGGGATGGCTATCGCAGCAAGTATAACAATGATTGCTATGGCTATGAGCAGTTCTGCTATAGTAAAACCTTTATTGTCTTTTATTTCCATTTCGTGCATTGTTTTAAACATATTTTCCTTCTTTTATCTTTTTTATTGCGCCGAAACCTCAAAATTTAAAAACTATCATTTTTCATGCCAAAAAATTTTTTAAAGGATTTTAAGAATTCATTTTATAAAAGGGTGCGAGCAGGTTTTTATGGCGGGAGCGTGTGGGAATCGAACCCACCCTGCCGGTTTGTGGCCGGCAACACTGGATTTGAAGTCCAGGAGGGACACCAGAACCCTATGCACTCCCATTGGGGAATTCTACTTTAATCACATTAACTTCTGCAAGATAGGTCATCTCATTTTAAGGGCTAAAAGGATAATTGTTCCGATTCCGAAGATTATTCCCCCTATTAATGCCCATATAGCGCCCGGCTCTCTGCTTATCTCAAGAAGTATTGCCTTATAAGGATAAGCCTGAAGGTCTTTTACATAAACACCAGCGCCTTCCCTAATAGATGGTTTATTAGGAAGTATCCTGTCCTGCTTAAGAACCATATCGTCTGATTTGTATTCTATGTCAACCGCCCAGGAGCGGAGGAATCCTCTTTGGTCAATGTTAAGATCTATTTTTTGCACTGACAATATTGTATTGTCAGGCATACGAAAAGATGTCCCTTCAAATGCAATAGCTGAGCCTTTAAATCCTCCTGCTGAACTAAAAAGATGCGCAAGAAGAATAAAGAGAAAACCTATATGTATTATCTGCGGTGAAATTAAGATGAGCCATTGCGTAGTTTTTCTCTTCTTTATTATTGATTCGATGCTGCAGAAGATAGTATTTAGAGTGAGAAGAATGAGTAGCCCTATGGCTCCCCATAGCCACCATACAACAGCTAAAGGCTGTTTTATTAACCACTTAAAAAGGGGAATTGAGTGAATAGATTCAAATTCTGCCCTTACAGGCATAATAAATGCACCTGCAAATAGGATAAATGTCAAAATCCAGAGAACCCAAATTGTTGTCCTGATTGACAAAAAAAACTCTATTATTTTTTTAAACATATTCAAAATGTATGGGAGCTCTTCATTAAGAGGCTTACTCCGAGATATGTGAACATTACTACGCCAAACCCTGCAGTTCCCAATATAGCCGCAGGCCTGCCATACCATTTTTGCCTCAATCTCGCATGGAGATAAAGGCTGTAAAATATCCATAATATAGTTGTCCATAATTCTTTTGGGGTCCATAGCCAGTATGTCCCCCATGCAAGATATGCCCATATTCCTCCAAAGATCATAGAGAGGGAAAAAAATGAATATCCAAGAAGTATTGATTTATATTGAATTCCTTCAAAGTTGTCTTCTTTTTTAAGATATAAAATGCCTGCAACTGCTGCTATTGCAAATAGGGCATATGAGAGAAATGCAAGAACAACATGGAGTTCAAACCAGATTATTTTTAACACAGGAGGCAATGGAGTGTTGTGCTGTTTAGATATTAATGAAAATACAGTGAAAATAGCAGAAGTTATTGCTATTCCGCTCAGAAATTTGGATTGCCTTTTTAGGAAATAGTCGATAGGAATAGAAAATGCGACTATAGATGCCGATAGAAATGCAAGTGTATCATGAGGTCCGACAAGGGGGAGCCTTTCGAGTGAAATGCCCCTTAATCCGAGGTATAAGACCTGCAGGATAAGCCCTACATATAAAAGTGGTCTTTTCCAGAGACTAAAAAGATAAAATGGAAATACGCTAAATGCTATCCACATGTTAAAGTTGTCAATCTTCACCGAAGACCCTTCTGAATATATAATTTATGTTTCTTAGATAGTAATTAAGGTTAAATATTTCTTCTATTTCCTTATGAGATAGATGATTTCTAATCTCATCGTCTTGTTTAAGACATTCTATGAAACTGACGCCTCTTTTCCAGCTTTCCATTGCATTTCTTTGCACAAGTGCATATGAATCCTCACGGCTTAATCCCTTTTCTGTTAGAGCAAGCATAATTCTCTGGGAATTATAAAGACCATAGCTTTTTTCCATATTTACCTTCATCCTTTCTGGATATACATGCAAATCCTTCAGAATACTTTTTAATCTATTCAGCATATAATCAACGAGTATTGTGCTGTCTGGAATTATTACCCTTTCAACAGATGAATGAGATATATCCCTTTCGTGCCAAAGGGCAATGTTCTCTAATGCAGCTATTGCATTAGCTCTGACAAGCCTTGCAAGACCAGAAAGATTTTCGCATCCAACAGGGTTTCTTTTGTGAGGCATCGCAGAAGAGCCTTTTTGTCCCGCAGCAAAAGGTTCTTCTGCTTCCAAGACCTCTGTTCTTTGAAGATGCCGTATTTCAACAGCTATTTTTTCTATGCATGCAGCGACAATGGCAAGAGCGGACATATATTCGGCATGTCTGTCTCTCTGCACAACCTGAGTTGCAACAGTCTCTGGTTTAAGACCGAGTTTTTTGCATACTATTTCTTCTAATTCAGTAGGCACATTTGAGAATGTTCCAACAGCGCCTGATAGCTTGCCGATGCTTGTAACATCCTTTGCTGCCTCTATTCTTCTAAGATTTCTTTTTGCGTCTTCATACCATAGGGCGAATTTTAGTCCGAATGTCATTGGCTCTGCATGGACGCCGTGGCTTCTGCCAATGCAAGGAATATCCTTATATTTGAAAGCATTTTCTCTTAAAACTTCCATCAATTCTTTAATATCTTTTATGATAATATCTGCTGCCTCTCTCATGAGCAGAGACAATGCTGTATCAACCACATCCGATGATGTAAGCCCTTTGTGTATGAATCTTGATTCTGGCCCGACAAACTCAGAGACAGAGGTGAGGAACGCAATGACATCATGTTTAACTGTAGCTTCGATCTCCTCTATTCTAACTATATCGAACCTTGCCCTTTCTTTTATTATTTTAAGGGCATCTTGCGGTATCTCCCCTAATTCTTCCCATGCCTCGCAAACAGCTATCTCTACATCAAGCCATTTCTGAAATTTCTTTTCTGGCTCCCAGAGCCTTCCCATTTCTTTGCGTGTATATCTTGGTATCATAGCGCCTCCATGTTCATAAGTTTAGCAGCCTCTGTATCTTAATTGAATCATTTATGACTTTTCCAATTCCAAACATCCTTCCATCATGGTCTTTTAAGCGAATAAAAAGGGAAGGTTTGATATCTGCGAATTCTGCCGCTATTTTTACAGGGTTTCCGTGAACAGCTCTTTTTAGATTATCTCCTTCAAGAATTATCTCTGGCAGATGTCTGAGAGCAGAGTCAATGGAGTGCATTGCAGATGATTTATCCGTCAGTTCGATTAGCTTTGCAGAGTTGTCTATACTAAAGTGTCCGATTTTTGTCCTTGTTAGTTCTGTTATATGAGCTCCAACGCCAAGGGCTTCTCCAATGTCATTGCATAATGAACGGATATATGTCCCTTTTGAGCAAGATACTTTAAGTGTAAGAAAAGGGCTCTGGTATTTCAATATTTTGATTAAGTATATCGATACCTTTCTTGGTTTTCTTTCGATCTCTATGCCCTTTCTCGCAAGTTTATAAAGGGGTTTGCCTGAAATCTTTATTGCAGAATGCATTGGAGGTATCTGTTCGATCTCTCCTGTGAATTGTTGAATAGTCTTTTCAATATCTTCAAGCCTTAAATGAGAAAAGTCAGCGCTATTACTTGCCTTGCCTTCAGAATCATAAGTATCTGTGCTCTCGCCGAGTTTTGCTGTCATTATATATTCCTTATCAAGATCAGAAAGGTAGCCCGTTATCTTAGTTGCCTCATTAAGACATATAAGGAGAACCCCTGTTGCAATAGGGTCGAGCGTTCCTGCATGCCCTGCCTTTCTAACCTTAAACAGTCTTTTCACTGCTGTTGCGGCATCATGAGATGTGATGCCGTAATCTTTGTTGAGATTTATGACTATATTCATAGAGCCTTAAATGTGCCGAGTCCTTTTAATTCAATGAAAAGAACAAAGCTGTAGTCAACCGGTCTTCCGTCATGGCCGGGCTTCCTTGAAAAGATTAAGTGAAGCGCCCAGCATTGTTTTGTGTAAGAGGTCTTGATTATAGAATCTCTCAAGCCGCCGCCTTTTGCGTCGTACCATGCAGCAGCATTTACTGCCCATTTCTGCGAAAGCACAGAATCAACGGCAGCCTTATATAGCATTATCTTTTCATCTCTGTTAAAGTTTTGTCCTATTTTTAGTTTTGTTTTTTCTGCTACTTCAAAGCCTATCTCTGAATTAAGATCCTCTAATTTTCCATCTTCAAAATCGTATGCTGCATCAAACCGAAGAGAGAAAGGCCGACTCCTTACATATGCCTCCAGTTTTGTAGGCATTAAACCATTATCTGAATTTAAATCATAAGGTTGTATGAGGCGCATATTTAGAGTCATGTTCTTAGACGCGATGGAGCTTAGAACAGATAACTGGATTACGGATGTTTTATCAAAAAGTTCTGTTGAGTCAAAAAAAGGCATCTCATTTGTTTCGGGAATAAAGGTGTATTGAATCGACGGCTCGATGATATGCGTAAATGATTCATATTGCTTTTTAAATCTGAGCAAGGCATTTGCATTATATTGAAATGTCTCTTTGTGCAGAAATGAACCATATGACGATGCATCTTCAAGATTATAAAGATTTGCCTTCAGAGATATAGATTGGAACAGTTGTATTTTATCTCCAATAGAGTAAGAAAAAGTTGGGGTAATGTCAATCCTCTGGCCCTTTGGACCTTCCTCCCTGTAAAAGTTTGAGATGCTTGATGACATTGTCAGCATAAGCGGGCCAATGTTTAATGGATTGATTATATGGCTGAGTTCAGGAAGTCTCTGTGGAATGGTTTTTTCTTCACCGTTTAGATCAACCCAGTACTGTCCCAGCAGATACAGCCTTGAATTAGTCATAGGCAGAGAGATTTCTCCTGTTGATTGGAGAAATCTCTTTATTCTTGTTTCTACCATTGCAGAATATTCCTTGTAAAATAAATCTTCATTGACATAATTGATTTCGAGATACCCTTTTATCTTGTCAGTTTCATACCTGCTCAAGCCCGTTAATTCGAAAAAATCTTTTTCGAGTTCTCTATCTTTTATGTAATAAGCATTCCATTCTCCTCTGCCGTTGAAGTCGAGGTATCTGTATTCAGCGCCAATTCCAACTCCTCGCTTTGTGTAATAATCGATGTAAAAGGTTGCGTCCTTATTATCATCTATTGCCCAGAAGAATGAAGGGCTGAATCGAAACCCCTTTGTTGAGCTATTTCCTATTGTTGGAAACAAAAAACCAGTTTGGCGCTCTGACTTTATCGGCGCCCATAGATACGGAGAATACAAGACAGGCAAGCCTTTAATATTATAAGTCACATCTTTAGCCGTGAACTTTTTGCCGACTATTATGTCAACATCTCTTCCTTTAAAGCACCAGTCAGGTTTTGAGTCCTGCTTTGCATCGCATGTAGTAAATGTGGCTGAAGATGCATAGTAGTGGTCTTTCTTTATCTTAGATAGATTGTCGCCAGTAATCCAGTAGTTTCCCTTTTTGAAAAAAACAACAGCATTGTAAAGCCTGCCTGTTTTTGTATCAAGATTTATTTCTGCCTTTTCCGTATTTATAAGGGCATCGGGATCTTCATAGACAACATTTCCTTCTGCCTCTGCATCAGATGTCTTTTGGTAAAAAATTATCTTGTCAGCTTTTAAGGTGCTGTCTTCTCTTTCTATTTTCACATTTCCTGTCAGAATATATTTATCTTCTTCCCTGTAATATTCCATTGTGTCAGATGAGATTGCAGCAGCCCATGCATTAGTGAATAGTGAACAGAGAATAGTGAACACTAAAAAAACAGCGAGCAGCGAGCAGCGAGCAGCGAGTATTGTCAACTTGTAACTTGCAACTTGCAGCTTGCCGCTTTTTTTCATACTGCTTCCCTCAGTGTACCTAAAATAGGCTTTTTGCCAAGAATCTCCAAAGCCTCTCCTATCGTGTAGAAAGAGCCTGTGATTAGAATAAGTGAAGGAGTAATGGAGTGATGGAGTGATGAGCTGAGATCTTTTGCCATTTCGATTGCATCTTTTACAGAATTTGTTGTCTTTGAAGAAAAGCCCATTTGCAATGCAGTCTCTGAAAGTTTTTGGGGTAATGCTGCCCTGCCGTAATTTGGCGCTGTAAATATTATTTCTGATGAAAGAGGCAGAAGCGGAGACATAATCCCTTTTATATCTTTGTCAGACATAATCCCCATTATGAGGGTGATTCTATAATCGATTAGATGCGTTTTTATGAATTTTGCCAGGACCGATGCCGCATCAGGATTATGAGCCCCATCGATCATAATTAATGGATTATTGCTGACAATTTCGAGCCTCCCATGCCATTTTGTATTAAAAAGTCCGTTCCGAATTGAGGATTCAAGCGTCTCTTGATCTTTTTTTAAGGCTACCTCTACTGATTTTATGGCAATACACGCATTAGAAAGCTGATGTTCTCCTGCAAGAGGTGTTCGTAGATTTTTTAGCATGTAGGAGTCGCTTATATAATCAAAGGTAATGCCATAAAGGTCTGATGATATAGGATTGCCCTTAAAATCTTTGCCATATGTAAAAAAAGCAGATGATTTTTCTTTTGCTGTTTTTATTATTACTTCCTCTGCCTCATTTCCTTGTTCAGCAGAGACAACAGGAATCCTGTTTTTTATGATTCCTGCCTTTTCCCCGGCAATAGCTGTCAGCGTATCTCCAAGAAATTCTCTGTGGTCATAGCTTATCTTTGTTATAACAGAGACTTCTGGCATTATTACATTGGTCGCATCCAGTCTCCCTCCCATTCCTGTCTCTATAACTGCCCAATCAACCGAATTCCTCGAAAAATACAAAAAAGCCATTGCAGTTACAAATTCAAAGAATGTGGGTTCAGGGATTTTGAATCTTGAATCTTGAATCTTGAATTTTATTTCTTCTGTAAGTTTAACAACCTCTGACTCAGAAATCTGTTCGTTATTTATACTTATTCTTTCTGTAAAACTGATGAGATGCGGGGAAGTGAATAAGCCTACTTTAAAGCCATAAGCTGTCAGAATAGATGCAATCATAGCTGAAACAGATCCCTTTCCATTTGTGCCTGCAATATGGATTGTTCGAAAATTCATGTGAGGATTGCCTATTGCAGATAATATTTTATGAGGCTTCTCGAGTCCGAGTTTTATGCCGTGTTTTTGGAGGTTGTATAAGTAATCGATAGCATCGGTATAGCTCATATTTCACGGCTCTCGGCTGTATTTGCCGGCATAAGATGTTTGATCAGCTTGAATATGGTGTTTTTTAATTCTTTTCTTTCGACAACCATGTCTATCATCCCATGTTCAAGCAAAAACTCTGCGCGCTGAAAGTTTTCTGGAAGCTGTTGTTTTATTGTCTGCTCGATTACCCTTGGTCCAGCAAAGCCTATGAGGCTCTTTGGTTCTGCTATGATAATGTCTCCGAGCATTGCGAAACTGGCAGTAACTCCTCCGAATGTAGGATCAGCAAGTATAGATATATAAAGAACTCCTGCTTCCTTTAGTCTTGCAATGGCTGCTGAAACCTTTGCCATTTGCATTAGAGAAATCATCCCTTCCTGCATTCTTGCGCCGCCTGACGATGATACGGTTATCAAAGGCGCTTTGTTTTTCAAGGCTAATTCAGTTGCCCTTGTTATTTTTTCGCCGACAACAGAGCCCATGCTTCCGCCCATGAATGAAAAATCAATTATGGCAAGTACGACAGGCTTTTGGTTGATTGTTGCTTCTCCATATACTGCTGCTTCATTGAGGTTAGTATTTTTTTTGTTTTCTTCGAGTCTTTCCCTATATGCAATAGTATCTTTGAATTTAATCGGATCTGTTGTAGATAGTTCTATGTCCATTTCTGTAAAACTGCCTTCATCCGCTATTAACTTGATGCGCTCTGCAGAACTGATCCTGAAATGGTAATGGCACTTTGGACAGACCTGAAGGTTTTTCTCTATCTCTTTTTTATAAATAATCTCTTTGCAACTGTCGCATTTAATCCACAGCCCTTCTGGAATCTTCACCTTTTTTTCTGTCTTTATATCCTTTTTCTTTTTAAACCAAGCCATATTTAGTGAACAGTGAACAGTGAACAGTGAACAGAGTTTTTTGCTAACTGCTATTCACTAATAACTATTCACTGATATTAAATCGCCTCCCTTAATTTTTTTATAAATTCCCTTGATGAAGATGGATGTTCATAAAGCCTCTTTACAATAGCGCTTCCAATGATAACTCCGTCAGCAATCTCAGCAACCGCGCGAGCATCATCTGGAGATGACACGCCAAAGCCAACTGCTAATGGTTTGTCAGTTATTCGCTTAACTAACTTAATATGTTCTTTAAATGTATTGTCAGGCGAGAATCTTGCGCCTGTTACTCCTGTTATAGAAACATAGTATACAAAACCTCTGCATGCCTTTGTAATCTTTTTAATCCTTTCTTCAGTGGATATAGGCGCAATAAGGAAGATAGTATCTAATCCAGAAATTCTTGATTTCTTAATAAAATCGTCTGCTTCGTCAGGAGGCAGGTCTGGAATTATTACACCATCTACGCCAGCATTTACAGCATCTGCAATAAAAAAATCGTCATTGTATTTAAAGACAGGGTTATAGTATGTCATCAATACTATAGGGATCTGCGAATGATTTCTAATTCTCCTGACAAATTCTATAACCTCTGTTAGTGTGACCCCAGCCTTTAGAGCCCTTTCTGCAGCCATTTGTATTGTTGGTCCGTCTGCAAGGGGATCTGTAAAAGGAACTCCGAGTTCTATAATATCAGCGCCGCATTTTTCCAGCAGCATAACATTTTCGAAGGTCTTTTCGAGGTCTGGGTCTCCAGCCATTATATAGGGAATAAAAGCCTTTTTATTTTCTCTCTTCAGTCTCTGAAATGTCGATGTTATTCTTGATTTCTTTGTCATCACAACTCTATCCCCTTGATCCTCGCTACATGCTGAACATCCTTATCGCCTCTGCCTGAGAGATTAGCAACAATTATTTTGTCTTTTGATAGTCTTGGAGCGAGTTTTATGACCTCTGCTATGGCATGGGCTGACTCAAGCGCAGGGACAATGCCCTCTGTCCTTGATAAAATCTCAAATGCAGAGAGGGCATCTCTGTCAACAGCATATGTATAATGGACTCTTCCTGAATCTTTTAAAAACGAATGTTCTGGCCCGACAGACGCATAATCAAGCCCTGCTGATACAGAATGAGTGCTGAGGACATTGCCGCTTTTATCTTGAAGTAAATAGCTTTTGCATCCCTGAAATACCCCAACTGAGCCTCCTGCAAACCTTGCTGCATGTTCTCCTGTCTCGATGCCTTTGCCTCCTGCCTCTACGCCTATCATATTTACATTGTCTTTAATAAATGCATAAAATAATCCCATTGCATTACTGCCTCCTCCAACGCATGCAATAAGATAATCAGGAAGCCTGCCTTCTACCTTTATAATCTGCCTCTTTGTTTCTTTTCCTATTACTGATTGAAAATCCCTCACAATTGTCGGAAAAGGGTGGGGGCCAAATACCGTTCCAAGAACATAATGAGTTGTGTTGACATTTGTTGTCCAGTCTCTCAATGCCTCATTAATTGCATCCTTTAAAGTTTTTGAGCCAATAGACACCTCTTTTACATCAGCCCCGAGAAGTCTCATCCTAAATACATTAAGCGACTGTCTCTGCATATCTTCTGAACCCATGTATATAACACATTCAAGACCAACAAGGGCAGCGCCTGTTGCTGTTGCGACTCCATGCTGTCCTGCACCTGTCTCTGCTATGAGCCTTTTTTTGCCCATTTTTTTTGCAAGCAGGGCCTGTCCGAGTGCATTGTTAATTTTATGAGCGCCTGTGTGAGCGAGGTCTTCTCTCTTAAGATATATCTTTGCGCCTCCAAGATATTCAGTTAATTTCTTCGCAAAATAAAGAGGAGTGGGTCTGCCAATGTATGTCTCTTCCAAGTGCTTGAGTTCTTTTTTGAAAGATTTGTCACGACATGCCCCTGAATAAGCAGTCCCAAGCTCTTGAAGAGCTGGCATCAATGTTTCAGGGGCGAATCTGCCTCCATATTTGCCAAAATAACCTATTCTCATCTTCTCCTCTCTCTTTTGCAGTTGCAATTTAGACCGTGAGTGCAGCCCTCAAATGGATTTATTGCAAGGTCTTCAGGTATAAATTCTCCACATCTGCAGCGCCAGCCGCCTTCTCCCTTGTTATGCTCATTAAGTTCTCTCCCGCAGAAAGGACATAGGAGCGTAATGTTTTCAATGCTCTTTGTTTTTCTATTTAAAGCCTGCGGCATCTTTAGTTTTTATGTGCGAAAAATTTAATCTGACTATTATATCATAATGCAATATTTAGGTATAATTAAAGACAAGATTGCGGAGGTGAAAAAAATAATATGGTAAAAGTTAAGATTTGCGGCATAACAAACTTAGAAGATGCATTGGCTGCTGTGGATTATGGGGCAGATGCTATTGGTTTTGTATTTTATCCAAAAAGCCCTCGCTATATAATGCCAGAAAAGGCGAGGGAGATAATTAATCAGCTGCCGCCTTTTGTTGCGACAGTCGGTGTTTTTGCAAATGAAACAGAGGAAAGAATGCTCGAAATATTGGAGCATACCGGCATTGATATACTGCAGCTTCATGGAGATGAGCCATTAGATGCATGCTATATCTGGCACAGGGTTATAAGGGCTTTGAGAGTGCGTGATTTTGCTGACCTCGAGCCGCTTAAGATGTGCAAAGTTTCTGCGTATCTTCTCGATGCTTATTCAGATGAATCTTATGGAGGTACAGGGCAGATATTTAACTGGGATATTGCTGTTGAGGCAAAAAAATTTGGCAGGATTATCCTATCTGGAGGACTTAATTCAGAAAATATCGAAAAGGCTGTCAGATTTGTAAGGCCATATGCAGTAGATGTCAGCAGCGGCATAGAAGAAGAAAAGGGCAAAAAGGATCTAAAAAAAATGAAGGAATTTATTTTGAGGGCGAAATCTGCTTTGATGCCACTCGTATAACGGTCTTTACATTCCCTCTCGGATTAAAGTCTCCTATGACCTCAAGAAACCTCGGCTTGAGTATGCCTTCTATCTCGGTGTATATTTTATTTGCTGCTTCTTCATGGGAAATATGAATATCCCTGAAAGAATTAAGATAGAGCTTTAATGATTTTAGTTCGAGAACCTTTTCGTCAGGTATATAGTTTATCTTTATTGCAGCAAAGTCAGGATAACCCGAGCGAGGACACAAGCAGGTGAATTCAGGGAATGTGATATCGATCTCGTAATCCCTTTCAGGAGAAGGATTATCCCAGACCTCCAATTTTGCTTCTTTTATTATTTTCTCGCCGTAGCGCATTTAATTATAAATTTAGCACAATTCTTTTACTTTTTTCCTCAGTTCATTTGCAAAATACTGATAATTATCGATCTCTTTTGGTTTTATATTCATTTCTATGTCAGATAGCTTCATGGTCTTTCCAAATATTATATTTATTTTTGATGGCCTTATAAATGCTGAGCCTCTCGGAAGCGCAGCAAAAGTGCCTTTAATGCAGGCAGGCACTACAGGTATGTTCATTTCTATTGCAAGCACGCCTATGCCCTTTTTAAACTCCATTAATCTTCCGTCAAATGATCTCCCGCCTTCAGGGAAAATGCAAAGAGCCTTTTTATTTCTTATGACATATGCAGACATTTGCAAAGCTCTGCTCATATATGTTTCAGGATCGATTGGTATAACATGAGCAATTTTTCCTAACCATGATTTTATGCCTCCAACAAAATATCTTTGAAAACCGAGGAAATATAAATCTCTAAATGTCTTAAAATCTACAGATGCAGCGATCACGAATCCATCGAGATAGCTTGCATGATTAGGAGCAATTATAAAAGGGCCTCTGTCTGGGATATTTTCTTTGCCTTCTATCTCGAGCCTAAAGAATAATTTGAAGAGGGTCTTCATTATTACAATCATGCAGAAAACCGTTGTCAGTTCAAATGTCTTGTAAAAAAAATGAACCCTTTTTAAATCTTCACTCGGAGGCTCGTGGCTTAGCATATCTTTCCAAGATGCAGAAATTTCTTCTTTTAGCTCCTTTGAAACTACAAAATCTTTTAACCTCGCATAAACATCTCCAACAGTCTGAATCTCTGACATGAATGTTTCAGGAAGGCTTATTGAAAAGGCAGACTCAATGGAAGATACAAATTCAATTCTTTTTAATGAGTCAAAGCCCAAATCAAGTTCGAGATTGTCTGATAATCGAACATGAATCTCTTTTTTGCTCAATGACTTTATTATCTCTAATATCTTCTTGCCGACATCGTTTTCTGTCAGTTCTCTGGCGTCTTCTTTTGGTTTGGTTTCGGCAGGTCTTGCCTTTGCTAATTCTGCAACTAAAAATCTCCTAATCTTCCCAAGAGGCGTCCGAGGCAAGGGTTCAGAATGGAGTGTGAAGCCTTTTAACCTCATATATTCAGGAAGCCTTGTTGACGTTTTAATTATATTCCACTTTAGTGTTTCATATATATTGCCTATTAGAGCCTTTTTAGCATAGTCAAAGTCCGGGACTATTACTGCGTGGAGAGAATCTTCAATTCCTATGACACAAATCTCCTTTATCAAAGGGATTGAGCCGTATAATTTTTCTACATCTTCAGGATATATGTTCTTTCCCGAACCTAAAACTATGACCTCCTTTTTTCTGCCTGTTAAGAATAAATATCCTTCACTGTCAATATTTCCGGTATCGCCTGTAAGAAGCCAGCCGTCTTTTATGGCTTCTGAAGTTGCCTTCGGATTTTTATAATACCCTTTCATGACCATACTGCCTTTTACCATTATCTCGCCGTAGCTGCTAATTTTTATGTGCGTATCAGGCAATGGCTTTCCTGCGGAGCCCGGCTTTCTTTTTTTAAGAGGATTGAATGTTATGATGGGTGATGTTTCTGACAAGCCGTATCCTTCTATGATTGTAAATCCAATTGCTTCAAGGTCTGTCATAACAGAAGGCTCTAATCTCGCTCCGCCGCTTGTAAAGAATCTCAAGGATGGGAAGTTTTTGTGAATTGATTTAAAGATCAACTTTCCTAAATTAATATCAGTCTTTCTCCTTATTGTCCCTGCTATTTTTATTAAGCCTGAAAAAATTAAATATTTTAATTTATTTTCTTTAATCCTTGAGACTATTCCGTTTCTTATCATATCAAGCAGTCTTGGAACAGCAACCACAATTGAAATATTTTTTTCTTTGATGCTTGAGATGATGTCAGATGATTTTAGTCCTGGGCTAAAGGTCACCGAAGCCCCTAAAAAAATAGGCACAATAAATGTGCACATAAATGGATAGGCATGATGCAGCGGCAGTATCGAAAGGATATTATCGCTCTGTCTGATGAGACCTGATTTTATGACAATATCAGCATCAGAGCAAAAATTATAATGAGTAAGCATCACACCTTTTGGCTTTCCAGTAGTTCCTGATGTGTATATAATAGAGGCAAGATCATCAGGGTTAATAACTGGTGAAATGAAGTGATTTGGT
>OGCL01002092.1_pt1 | contig 14845 bp, 16 predicted proteins | sample 1570041 | NCBI WGS metagenome assembly OGCL01 (sample SAMN06266162, study PRJEB24511) | hot springs metagenome | isolation source: Hot spring water | place: South Africa: Limpopo | collected 2015-06-22
AAGGTGTCGTATAAAAATCCTTCACCAGCCCTTCCTATCTTACTTGCTGATTTTACTAAGCTTTTTAGTTCTATCGCCGATTTTGGGTAATAATCAACTGATTGATTTATTAGGAGAGTTAAAATATAATATGTTTTTTTTAAAATAAAATGAAAGACGAACTAATTAAAAGAAGATTTTTAGAAGATGATACACCCTCAATAGTCAATCTTTTCAATGAGGTTTTTAGTGAAAAGGCATCTATTGATTGGTTTAAGTGGAAATATCTTTCATCTCCTTGGGGTAGTGTTGGTTATGTAGCCATATATAAAGGAAAAATAGTTTGTTTTTATGGAGGTTTGAGGCAGTGTTTTTATTTAGAGGGTCAAGTATTGTGGGCTTATCAAGTATGTGATGTTATGACACAGCAAGATTTTAGAGGTAAGATATTTAGCAAAACCCCCATTGTTACAATGCTTGGTGAGATGTTCTATAAAGAAAATGACATGGACTTTGCATATGGTTTTCCGTCAATTCGTCATGCAAGATTACAAGCCTTAAGGCTTGGTGGTGAGGGATATCGTCTTGTATCACAATTTACAAAACAGATTGTCTCTTCAAATTCTAATCTCTCGGGTATTAACGAGGGTTGGCAAAATTTTAAAAGCAGCAATATCAATAACCTACTTAATAGATTTGATAAAAACAGATTCAAATTTTACAAAAACAGTGATTACCTAAAATGGAGATACTTTAGTCATCCATTAAAGCAGTACAGCTTTATTTTATTCAAAGGTTTGATAAGAAATAAAGGATTTGCCATATATACAGTAAAAGATGATTATGCTAATTTAGTAGAATTTAAGGCAAAAGATTTAGAATATGCAGAAAATTTTTTAAATAAATTAGAATCTTATCTAATCAAGACAAATATAAAAGGCATAAATATTTGGTGTCATCAAAATTCAAGTTACAAAGATTTATTAATCAAACTTGGCTATAATGGTAATACTCATATACCTATTGCATTTAAGAAAGTAAAGGAGAGTTTGAAACTTGAAAGTGATTTTTTCTATGGCAATTTCTTTTATTCAATGGGTGATTATGATGCCTCTTAATTTTGGAAACCTATGAACTATCTTTTGCAATGGCAGAGGTAAGGCACAAAATCAGCGATAGAACTGAGAACTTAACAAAATCAAGTAGGAAGGGCTGGAGAGGGATTTTTATACGACACCTTATAAAAGAAATCTTGAGAAACTTTAGCAAAAGGCATTGCATTATAAAGAATAGAGCAAGATTAAAATGAAATCGGATTATAAAAACCTTCCTATCGCTATTTTTGGGTTATTACATTTGTGTATTATAGTTATGTTATAATTTAATTTTTTATAATATTTTAATAAGGTGGTATAGGCAAGGGTGATTGAGAGAACAATTTTTCTCATAGTAGATGACTCCACAACAGTTAGAAAATTAGTTCGCAAGACTATTGAAACAAAGATTGGATCTAATAATATCTATGAAGCTTCCAATGGAGTTGAAGCACTTGAATTAATAAAAGAGAAACCAATAGACATAATAATTTCTGATTGGGATATGCCTCAGATGACGGGAGATGAATTTTTATATGAAATAAAAAATAATCCCAAGACAAAGCATATACCTTTTATAATGATGACAACCCATGGGGAGAAGGATTTCATAATAACCGCAATCCAATTAGGCGTAAGTCATTATATTGTCAAACCCTTTACACCCCAAGAATTGGAAGATGTATTAAGAAAATCTTGGAATAGTGCCACAAAAAGAAATGCCCCAAGATTTGCCTCACTACCTCCTCATGCAGGAATTCTTAGAATAAACGACAAACTGCAACTACCTGCCTCAGTAGTAAATATTAGTAGGACTGGCGTGTTATTTAGGGTAAAATATCATACAGAAATTCATCTTTTCGGTATATATAATCTATACTTAAAGATAGAAAAAACATCACAGAAAGATTATTGGATAATTGGACCCCTAAATGGTAAGGTAGTCAGACTTGAAAGGGATGAATCTTCAGATGATAATATTGCATTAATAGCCATGTTTTTTGACCCCAAAAATATAAATAAAGAAACAGAAAAGAGCCTTCTTTCCTTTCTGAAATGGCTAAATTTAAGAACACCTGATTTTATCCCAGCGGAGTGAGATAACTAATTGGAATATATACCTAAATGGATAGCTTGGGAGGTTACAAGAAGGTGTAATTTAAATTGTATCCATTGCAGGTCTTCTTCTGATCTTGAGGCAAAAGGACATCCTGATTTCTCAACACAGTCAGCATTTAAAATTATAGATGAAATTCATAGCTATGCTGAGCCTGTAATAGTCTTATCTGGTGGCGAACCACTCTTGCGTCAAGACCTCTTTGAAATAGCAAATTATGGAACTAATAAGGGTTTAAGGATGTGTCTTGCAACAAATGGTACACTTATAACAGATGAAATATGTGAGAAGATTAAACAATCAGGTATCAAAATAGTATCAATGAGTCTTGATGCTTCAACTGAAAGGCTTCATGATGAATTTCGGAATCAAGAAGGTGCCTTTTCAGGCATAATAAAGGCTACAAAATTGTTTAAAAAACATAACATAGAATTTATTATAAACTCCTCTTTTACTAAAAGAAATCAAGATGAAATTCCAAAAGTTTATGAGCTTGCCAAAAAATTGGGTGCAACTGCCTGGTATCTATTTATGATTGTGCCAACTGGTCGCGGAGAGGATATAATTTCAGAGTTAATATCAAAGGAAGATTATGAAAAAATACTTGATTGGCACTATGAAATGGAGAAAAATGAAAAAGACTTGCTCGTTAGACCTACCTGTGCACCCCATTATTACAGGATTGTTTTACAGAAGGCAAAGAAAGATGGTGAAAAGTTTGAAAGAAGAACCCTTAAATTCTCAACTGGTGGTTCAAAAGGTTGTCTTGCAGGGCAATTAATATGTCTCATTAATGTAGATGGCGATGTCTATCCCTGTAGTTATTTTCCAAAGTCCGCTGGGAATATATTTAAAACACCTTTTAAAGAGATTTGGGAGGATTCTCAATTATTTAAAGAATTAAGAGACTTCAAGACTTATAAAGGCAAATGCGGTATTTGCGAGTATTTAAAGGTCTGTGGTGGTTGTAGGGCAAGGGCTTATGCCTTTTGTGGTGATTACTTAGACGAAGAACCATATTGTAGTTATGTCAGAAAAACATAATGGATTAATATATCATTAATTAAATTGAAATAAGTGTCGCTGTGAGAAATTTACCAATAGGTATACAGTCTTTTTCAGATATTAGAAATAATTATATCTATGTGGACAAGACTATTTATATTTACGATGTTGTGATGTCTGGTAAAGTTTATTTCCTAAGCAGGCCAAAGAGATTTGGAAAGTCTCTGTTGATTGATACCTTAAAGTGTTTATTGGAAAGTAAAAAGGAACTCTTTGAAAATTTATGGATATATGATAAGTGGGATTGGGATAAAAAGTATCCCGTAGTAAAGTTTGATATGGGAAGTTTCATAGGGCTTGAGTTTAGTAAGGGTGAGAAGAATATAGTTTATGCAGAATGGGAGAAAACGGCAGTGAGTGAGCCTAAAGTGAGTTAGTGAATTAGGGAAATAGTAAGAAAATAATAAAGTATTAAAAAACTGGCAAGAAATTAGGAATGTTGAATTTTATAAATCACCAAGTCACTTTTTAATTTGGTAATGTGAAGGACAATTGCTTATATTTTTTGATTAATTATTATAATTTTAAAAGGAAAAGAAATGAATGACACTTTTTTGAAAGTTTGTAGGGGTGAAAAAGTTTCATATACACCCATCTGGATTATGAGACAAGCAGGTAGATATTTGCCTGAATATCAGGAAATCAGGAAAAGAGTCGACTTTTTAACACTATGTAAAGATCCTGATTTAGCCTCTGAAGTGACAATTCAACCCGTTGAAATACTTGGTGTAGATGCTGCTATATTGTTTTCAGATATACTAATACCACTCGAGCCAATGGGAATAGACCTTGAGTTTTCTGAAAAGATTGGCCCTATTATAAACAATCCTGTAAGAGATAAAGCTTCTTTTGATAATCTTTTATCTTATAACCCTGATGATGAATTAGATTTTGTAAAAAAAACCATAAAAAACCTAAAAAGCAATTTAAAAGTCCCATTGATTGGATTTTCTGGTGCCCCTTTTACTCTGGCAACTTATTTGATTGAAGGAGGGACTTCAAAAAACTTCATCAATACAAAAAAGCTTATGTATGGGGATAGGGTCTTATTTGAAGAAATAATGGCTAAGTTGACTATAATGATTCATGATTATTTGCTAATGCAGATTAAAGCAGGGGTTGATGCTATTCAAATTTTTGATACTTGGCTCGGCATTGTTTGTCCTGAATATATTTTAAAGTATATTTTGAAATATGTTAATAAACTCATTGATAATATTAAATCTAATTCAAATGTTCCCATAATCTATTTCCCATTTAATTGCTCATATATACTTAAACAAATCTCAGGAGTATCTGCTGATGTTATAGGTATAGATTGGAGAATATATATTGACAAGGCCTCTGAATTGATGAATAATCAAAAAACCATTCAAGGTAATCTTGACCCTTGTGTTTTGTTCGCCACAAGAGACATAATAAAGCAAAATGTAGAAATGGTTTTAAATAGAGGAGTCGCATGCAAGGGACATATTTTCAATCTTGGACATGGCATTTTGCCTGAAACACCCGTTGATAATGTAAAATATTTTGTTGATATTGTTCATAAATTAAGTCAAAAGGGGGATTAATTAAAGCATGATAAACCTTGGAGTTCTAGCATCTGGAAGGGGTAGTAATTTTCAAGCAATTATTGATGAAATTGAACAGGGTAAACTAAAGGCATCAATTCGAATATTGATTACAGACAGACCTGATGCCTATGCTATTGAAAGGGCAAAAAAGCATAATATCAAACATATCTATATGAATACAAAAGAATTTTCTTCAAAGGATTCTTATTTTGAGGCAATTGCTGAAAACTTGTTCAATGAAAAGGTAGATTTAGTAATTTTAGCTGGTTTTATGAGGATTGTTGGGAAACCATTAATTGATGCCTATCCTATGAAGATAATGAATATCCATCCTGCCCTATTACCATCTTTTACTGGTCTGCACGGACAGAAAAAAGCTTTACAATATGCTGTAAAGATTACAGGTTGCACTGTGCATTTTGTTGATGAAGGTATGGATACAGGTCCGGTAATTATTCAGTCAGCAGTTTGTGCCTTTCATGATGATACAGAAGAGACTTTATCAAATAGGATATTAAAGATGGAACATAAGATTTATCCTGAAGCAATCAGATTATTTGAACAGGGAAGGCTTGAAGTTCAAGGGAGGACTGTAATAATAAAAGATATTCCTCCAAGGGATTATGATTATTTAATAAATCCGCCAATACAATTGACTGATTAGGTTAATTTTATATAAAAGTATAAATAAAATCTAAAGATTATGAGGATTATAGGTGGTGAACAAAAGGGTAGGGTCATAAGATTAAAAAAATCTCTTATTAACTTTGAGTTAAGGCCTACTTCTCATAAGGTCAGAAAGGCTCTCTTTGATATCATTGGAACAAGGATAATTGATGCGCTTTTCCTTGATTTGTTTTCTGGAACTGGGGCAATTGGGTTTGAAGCCTTCAGTAGAGGTGCTAAAAAGGTTGTATTTGTTGAATCAAAAAGAACATTAATAAATAATATTAATAAATTTTCGAAACAAACTGAAATAATTAAAAATATTGAAATTGTGAATGAAGATTGCCTCAAATTTTTAAAGACAACTGATGAATGTTTTGATATAATCTTTGCTGATCCTCCTTATTATTATGAAAAATATGATGAACTTTTCAGTCTAATTAACAATTTTGAACTTTTAAAAGATAAAGGTCTTTTTGTTATAGAACACTCTTCAAAAAAGAATATATTTCAAGTGATTAGTAATATGGAATTTATTAAAAGCTATAAATATGGTGATACATCATTAAGTTTCTTTAAAAAAGGAGGCGTCAAGGTTGAAAACAGCCCTTTATCCTGGAACCTTTGATCCCATAACTATGGGACATCTTGATTTAATTAAAAGAGGCTTACATATATTCGAACATATTATAATTGCCGTTGCTATTAATCCCAAAAAGAAACCTCTTTTTTGTCTTAAAAAAAGGCTTGAATTGATAAAAGAAGCTACTAAAATATTCCCTAAAGAATGTATCACCATAGAAGCTTTAACTGGTTTGGTGGTTAATTATGCCTCGCAGAACAATAGTGTTGCTATTATAAGAGGATTAAGAGCAGTTTCAGACTTTGAGTTTGAACTCCAAATGGCACTCATGAATAGGAGATTAAATCACAATATTGAAACGGTTTTTATGATGCCCTCAGAAGAATACTCCTATCTTACCTCAACAATTATTAAAGAGGTTGCTTACTTTGGTGGTTCAATAAAAGGATTAGTGCCAGAGGTGGTTGAGAAGGAATTGATAGAATTGTTTAAAAAAGAAATTAATAAAAATAATATATCTATTTGATTTATCATTTAATATTGCCAAGCATTTTAATGAATATCCTTAATAATTCAGGGTCATAGTTGCCTGTTTCTTTTGCAATAATTGAAAGGGCATAATAAGGTGTAAAGGCAGGTTTATAAGGCCTTTGAGTAGTAAGGGCGTCATAACAATCTGCAATAGAAGTAATCCTTCCAAAAAGTTTGATCTCCTTAGCAATAAGTTTATTGGGATAACCTTTACCATTTAATTTTTCATGATGCTGTAAAAGTGGTATTATAGAATCCTTATCTAAGTCTTTACGATCTTTAACTAAATTATATCCATCTATTACATGATTCATAATAATTCTATATTCAACATCATTAAGTTTACCTTGTTTATTTAAAACCTCATGGGGGATTGTGCTTTTTCCTATATCATGTAGCATTGCACCTGTTCCAAGCTTTTCAATCTCATTTCTTTTTAAGCCTAATTCAATGCCAAGTCCTATGGATAAGACAGAGACATTTACAGAATGGGTGTAAGTATAATAATCGAAATTTCTCAATGATAGCATGTCGTAGATTGAATCTTTATTCTCTAAAATATTATCAATCATATTATTGACCACTTCAGCAGTCTTTGCAATATTTTTTCCGCTGCGGGGATCATCAAGAATGCTTTTCATAATTACTTTAGAGTTTTCTCTGATTGCAATTGAATTTATTTTACTTTTTTCATTTTCAGGAATATCTTTAGAGTTTATAATTTCATTTATATACTGATTATAAAGTGTAAGGTCGCTCTTTTTGATTACAAGATCACCATCTACAAGTCTTAAATCTGGGATTTTTATATTATTTTGTTCACTTGCTTCAACAAGTTGACTAAATTTAAGTTTAGACATAAGAAATATACTAAATGTGACATTACTGCCAGGTATTAATAAGTATTTATCTATTTGATGATGTTCTTCCTTTGTAAAAGAATAATTTTTAAATTGGATTGGGTCGTCAAGGATAGATACTTTTTTCTGTTCTTTATTTTCATTGTAACTTAAAAGGGCTAATTCATCTGTTTTATAGACATATACTTCAGTGGTACCTTTAGATTTTAGGATATCTTTAGCAACATTAGTAAAAATAGTATTTTTATTAAAAACCTGTTTTAAAATACCTTTATCCTTTATATAAACATCAAAAGGTAATTTTGAGCCAACTCTCAAAGAATCAATACTTAAAGATATCGTTGGGTTGTCACCAATTACTTTTGTAATTATTCCCATACACTATAATTATATACCATATAATATAATTATAGCAAAAAATTTATTATATGTTATATAGTGAGCTATGTTATTAATAGTCTTTTCAATGTTACTATGGAGTTCCATAGGAATTATACTAAAAACAACAGAGATTGATACCTTTTTAACAATTTTTTTGACAAATATCATATCTATCTTTTTGTTTTTTATTTATTTATTATTATTCAATAAGTTTAATATTTTAAAGGTCAATCATAGTGTTTTGGTTACTATTTTTATTGTATCAATTTTAGCCTCCTTAAATACCATTACATTCTTTTATTCATATGAAAACACTACTGTTGCTTATGCGGTGATAACCCATTACACCGCACCTTTTTTTGTTTCTGTTTTAGCCTTAATTTTTTTAAAGGAGCGAATCAACCTCAAAATAATTCTTTCTTTAGTGACTGCTACTATTGGTATGTATCTCATCTTAAACATATCAATAGAAGACTTTTATAAACAGCTCATAGCAGGACATAATCATACATTAGGAATTGTCTCTGGTACTGCATCTGGTTTGTTTTACGCTATCTTAATAATTATCTATAAAAAACTTTTACACAATACTAATCCAATACAGGTTATTATTTATCAAAATCTATTTATTGCATTAATTGTCTTTCCTTTTATCTCAATTTCAGATAATATATCAACATATTTGCCACAATTGTTCTATATGGGTATTTTTTTATCAACCCTTTCCCCAATTTTATATCTCAAAGGAGTAAAGCAGGTTAGGGCGAATACAGCTGCTATTTTAGGATATATTGAACCCCTTTCTGCAATAATTTTAAGCATTATTCTTTTAGGTGAAACCATCAATTTTATAATGATAATTGGTGGACTAATGATTTTGTCCTCAGGTCTTATCTGCACCTTATACCAAAAAAATAATTAACAAAGGAACAATATTTTATAAAAATTAATGAAAAATAGATTATTTTGATGTATTATTTTACATAATATATCTTATCAGTCTTAATAAATATACGCTTTTTGTTAAAAATGTGTTACTTATTTCTTTCAGACTTATGTATCTTTTGACAAAATATAGGCTTTTCTAGTATTGTCTAATTGATGGGCAAATAGAAATTAATTAAAAATTATTGACTTCTGCTTAAATTATTGGTTCTGACAAAACTATGTCTCGGTGAAAGGAAATAAATCTAATTTTTACAAGATCTTTTGGTTTGTAAGTATGTTTTTCTGAGATATAAGTTTTAATGTAATTACTGGAAGTACCAAACAAAAAATCCTTTTCTTTGTCTTCAATAATTATTTCATTAATCTTGCCTATTTGAGAACTGATAAAATCTCTCTTTTTATTTTTTGAGAGATTTATTAATCTCTTTGATCTATAATCAATTTCCTTAAATGAAGATCGAATGCTATATTGACTTGATAATGTATTTGCCCTTTTGGAATATTTAAAGACATGAAAATAAGAAAAAGGAAATTCTTGAAGAAAATTATAAGTATTATTAAATTCGTTATCAGTTTCAAGGGGATAACCAACAATTACATCTGAACCTATAGAAATGTCATCCATATTTTCTTTTATTGAGATTATTTTGTCTGAAAACTCCTCTATGGTGTAAGGCCTATTCATAGATTTCAGAATGTTATTATCTGCACTTTGAAGTGGAATATGCAGATGTTTACATATCTTATTGTTTTTAATAATATTTATGAATTCTGAATCAATATAATTTATCTCTATAGAGCTTAATCTTACTCTTGATATATTTGTTTTTTCTAATATCTCATAAAGTAGTGTTTTGAGATTAATGTTGCCTTTTAAATCAATACCATATTGACCAATATTAGTGCCTGTTAAAACTATTTCTTTATATCCCAGCATACTGTAATCATTAATATCATTAATAATTGAGATAACCTCTCTACTCCTTGCCCTACCCCTTGAATAAATGATTGAACAATATGAACAATTATTGTTGCATCCCTCTTGTATTTTTATTATTGGTCTTGTCCTTGATAATTCAATTAACTTGTTTAAATGATTTAATTCTTTATTGTTTAAATAATTCTTAAGTTCATCTTTAGATTTATTATCTATGAATTTTAATCTTGAATTTTTTAAAAGCAATTCCTTATTTAATTGTGCATAACAACCTGTAACAATTATATTTTTTGATTCTTTTAATGCCCTATTTATTAACTGACGAGATTGATAATCTGCCTTTGATGTTACTGAACATGTATTTATAATACATAAATCAGGTTGATCTTTCAGGGGAACAATCTCATTTCCTTGAGAAAGGGCATATTTTTCAATATGTAGGCTTTCAGATTGATTTGTTTTACAACCGAGTGTGAGAATTGCTATCTTCAATATATTCAGCCTCAAGGGAATGCCTATGGGTATGCTTAATTATTACATTAACAATATTACCGTATGATGTTGAATTATTATGTGAATTTAAATACACTATTTTATTACCCCTTGTCCTCCCCATAAGTTTAAAATTAGGTTTGTCACTGGGGCCTTCTATTAAAATCTCCAACTTGTTGTTTTTTAACAATTCATTTTTTTTATCTGTAATCTCGTCTTGTAATTGATTAATTTCATTTAGTCTTCTATTTTTTGTATTAATATCTACATTATCTTCATAAAAAGCAGATTTTGTCCCTGGTCTTAAAGAGTATTTAAAAGAAAAAATACCGTCAAATTGTATTTCCTGTAAAGCCTTTAGGGTAAGTAGGTGATCTTCTTCAGTTTCAGAGGGAAACCCTGTAATAATGTCAGTAGTAATAGAAATATCAGGGACATATTCACGAAGTTTGTAAATTTTTTTTAAATATTCCTCATAGGTGTATTTTCTATTCATAAGAAAGAGTATCTTATTAGAACCAGATTGAAGGGGTAGATGGATATGCTCACAAAGCTTTGAGAAGTCTTTAAATGCCTTTATTAATTCATCGGATAAATCTTTTGGATGTGAAGTCATAAATCTTATCCTCACAACATCTTCAATATCTTCAATTTTCTTTAATAATTCCACAAAGTTTATATCACTTTTATATGAATTTACATTTTGACCTAATAAAGTAAATTCTTTATAACCATTTAATGTTAATCCTTTAATCTCCTCAATAATCTCATTACTAGCCCTACTCTTTTCCCTACCTCTTGTATAGGGAACGACACAATAACTACAAAAATTGTTACAACCATACATTATATTTATCAAAGCCTTTGTTTGAATATTTCTTTTGGCATCTATGCTTAATGTTGAAATGTCTATATTTTCTGAGGTCAGTATCCTTTGATTAGTATCTAAGTTGCCTACTAAATGTATGTTTTGAGGACCAATAACAAAGTCAACATAGGGGGCCCTTTTGATAATTCTCTCACCTTCTTGTTGGGCTATACAACCTGTAACAACAATCTTTAAATCCTTCTTTTTTGTTTTTAATTTTTTATACCTGCCGAGTTGACTAAAAAACTTATCTTCAGCCTTTTTTCTTATACTACATGTATTTATAATGATTAGTTCTGAGTCTTTTGGTTCAATGGACTCTACATAACCATTTAATTCTAAAAGACCTGCAATCTTTTCAGAATCGTGGGCATTCATTTGACAACCAAAGGTAATAATATGATAGCCTTTCATAACTTTCTGGAATGACTTTAAATCAAATTAAATCTCTAAAATAACCCTGTTTTTACCAGCCCTTTTTGCCATATAAAGGGCATTATCAGCTAATCTTATAAGATCTTCACTTCCATTCATGGAACTATTCATCTGGGCAACACCTGCACTTATTGTAAGTTTAATATTATGTTTGTTTAGCTTTAAGTTATTGTTTTCAATGACATTCCTTATCCTTTCTGCTACATAAAGAGCTGCTGTTTTGTTTGTATCAGGTAAAATACAACAAAACTCTTCCCCTCCATAACGAGCAAATATATCAATATCTCTTAATATATTTTTTGCTGTTTCGGCAACTGACTTAATAACAATATCGCCAATATAATGGCCAAAGGTATCATTTATTTTTTTGAAATTATCTATATCAAAGATAACCAAAGAAAGAGGTCTGTTATGTCTTTTGTGTCTTTCCCATTCTTCATTGAGTCTTTCCTCAAGATATCTACGATTAAAAATACCTGTCAACATATCAGTCCTTGCCAAATCTAAGAGTTTCATTTGATACATAACTATCTCTGTAACATCATAAATTGCAATACAGATATAGTTAATTATATTATTTTCATCTCTCAAGGGAAAAAGGGCGCAACTTTGTTGCATGTAATCAATATTTAGATTTGAATATTGAAAAGCCTTCAAAGGTATTAGATATTTATGTAGTTTTTGTGATATAAAGATAAAATTACCAAAAGAAAAGGTTGACTTGCAGCTTCTTATAAATTGATGATTATTAAGATTTGAATAAACTTCAAGGAGATTTTTTCCTATGATATCTGAAGAATTTTTATGGCTGTAAATTTCCATCCAATGATTCCAATAATAAACTGTATACTCTCTATCTATTACAACGATTCCACAGTTAATTGTATTTATAATCTGATTAGAGAAGGTTAAAGAGAGAATTGAATCATTAGACATAAGTGCTTATAAATTTATTAATAGAGTTTTTTAACCATTTAATAGATTCATAGCTGTTTACTAGGAAAATTATGCCATTTATATCTTTGGATTCAAATTTAAAAATAGTTTTAAGCATTATCACATAAGAATTTTTATTAAATACTTTTTTTGGTATTGTATCAACAGAATAATTTTCTCCTACAAAACGTGGTGGCATATAAACTACATTATCAGCAAGTAACTCTGCAATTTTACTTACACATGCACCAATAATAATATTTGCAATCTCCATTAAAGTCTCTTTTGCTAATAAATCAATAGGATGATCTTTAATTAGTGAATAAATATCACTATTAAGGATAGATATGATTGATTCAGAATTTTCATAGGACATAACAAGAAAGGCAACACCTTTAATCTTGCCAATATAATACTGTTCAATTATGTTAAAACCACTATCTAATTCTAATTCTTTACTTATGTATTTGACAACATCTTCAGGTTGCATAATATCAACTACAGGGACATTTAAAAATACATACATACCCATCACATCTGCAAGGGTTCCAGCTGCATCCCCAAAGGCAAGATTAATAATCTCTTTAAGGGCATCTTTTTCAAATTCTGACAATATTGTCTTATCAATCAGTTTTTCCATACTTATCTCTTTTGTAATTGTTCTTTTATTAAGTCCAAGGCCTGAAGTATTTCATTTTTGATTGGTGGTTTTTTTAATACCATCGTTGCGCCAAGATTCATTACTTTTTCAGCAGTCTTTGTTTGTATATCAGCAGTTAATACAATAACATTTACCTTTTCATTTAATTTTTTAATCTCCTGTAATGTAACAAAACCATCCATTACAGGCATAGTTAAATCAAGAAAAACTATATCTGGATTAATGTCTTTGAATTTTGATAAACCTTCAACACCATCACTTGCCTCATAGATTGAAAGGTCTTTTAATTCTATTAAACACTTCTTAACTGCAATTCGTGCAAGTAAAGAATCATCTATAATTAAGATTTTCATAATTTTTATATAACCTCCTGATTAAATTAATTATTTTAATGGATTAGCTATTTGTCACTATACAGTTTTTTGATTTTCAATACATTATCCCAATTTTTCAAAAAGGCTTCAACACATTGTGGATCAAAATGAGTTCCTGAACTATTGGTAATATAAGATAATGCATCCTCAACTTTCCATGCTTTCTTGTAAGGTCTAACAGATGTTAAGGCATCAAAGACATCAGCTACAGCAACAACACGAGGAAAAAGATTAATCTCTTCGCCTTTTAATTTATTTGGATAACCAGTTCCATCATATTTTTCATGATGGTTTAAGGCTATTATTGATGCCTCTTGTAATACCTTTGATGTGCTATCTTTAAGGATATTATAACCAATAGTTGTATGAGTGGTCATAATAGAAAACTCTTCATCCGTTAATTTACCGGGCTTCAAAAGTATAGAGTCTGTAATGCCTACCTTACCGATATCATGCATAGGTGCAATTTTTAATATAAGTTCTTGTTGAAATTCCTCTAACCCTAAATTTCTTAAAATATGATGAGAATAATAGGTCATCCTCAAAATATGCTCGCCTGTTTCAGGATCTCTTAATTCTGTTGCCCTTGATAAACAATAAATAGTCTCCATTTCTCTTAATTCAATCTCACGAGTTGCCTTTTTGACCTCCGTAGCAAGCCAATCAGCCCTTTTAGACAATTCTTTTTGATTTTGCCTAATAATTAACATATTTCTCAATCTTGCAATAAATTCTGTGCTGTCAACAGGTTTGTTTAAAAAATCGTTTACACCTATTTCAAGCGCCCTGTATCTGATTGACTTTTCACTTTCGCCTGTAATCATAATTATAGGAACTTCACTTATACCTTTAAGGGACTTTACCTTTTGAATAAACTCTATACCATTAATATGAGGCATTATGTAGTCAACCAAAATAAGGTCAGGCTCATTGTCTTGATTCCACTTTAATGCCTCTAAAGGTGAAGAGAAACAGTAAGGAGTTGTATTTGGCACCCTACGAGTCATTGCCTCAAGTATCTTTAGATTAATCCTATCGTCATCTATTATTTGAACTATCATGATTTTCTTTGTCTTGATGAAATTTTAAGTTTATATTTTAACATATTTTATTAGTAAAACAAAATTTTTTATATTGAACCTTAAAATAGCGATAGCAAGGGCTGTTTCAGGACTTTTATAATCGAGAAATTTTATTTATAATTTTGATTTATATATTTAAAACAATGCCTTATGACAAAGCTCTAGGAACTTTTTTATAAGGTGTCGTATAAAAATTCCACACCAGCCCTTACTATCTTACTTGCTGATTTTACTAAGCTTTTTAGTTCTATCGCTGATTTTG
>OGCL01002096.1_pt1 | contig 14831 bp, 11 predicted proteins | sample 1570041 | NCBI WGS metagenome assembly OGCL01 (sample SAMN06266162, study PRJEB24511) | hot springs metagenome | isolation source: Hot spring water | place: South Africa: Limpopo | collected 2015-06-22
TCGCTCGTTTTCTCGGTCGCTGCGCTCCGTGCGCCTCGCATCGGGCCATCCTCGCGACGTTTTTCAACAGCCTGTTAGGCCCGGCCGGCGAAACGGGCGATCTCGGCGAGCAGTTCGGCCTCCTGGTAGGGCTTGCCCATGTATACGTCGACACCGAGTTCAAGGGCGTGCTGGCGGTGTTTGTCGGCGCTGCGCGAGGTGATCATGATGATGGGCAGATCACGGGTGAGTTCGTTGGCGCGCACGTGGCGGGTGGTCTCGAAGCCGTCCATGCGCGGCATCTCGATGTCGAGCAGCATCACCGCCGGCCGTTCGTCCTCGAGGAATTCAAGCGCTTCCATGCCGTCCTTGGCGGTGGCGACGCGATAGCCCTCGCGGTGCAGCAGACGGCCGGTGATCTTGCGCACCGTGAGTGAGTCGTCGACCACCAGCACCAAGGGCTTCTGCTCGCCGCTCGGCCCCTGTTCCTGGCTTGCCGATGCGGCACTGGGGACGGCTGCGGCGGCACGTTCGGCCAGCGCAAATGGATTCAGGATCAGTGCGACGCGACCGTCGCCAAGCACGGTGGCCCCAGCCACGCCGACGACCCGCGCCAGTTGCGGGCCGATGTTCTTGACCACCGCCTCGTAGTTGCCGATCAGACGGTCGACGCGCAGGGCCAGCCGCTCGCCGCCGGATGCAAGCAGCATCACGGTACGGTATTTTCCTTCCGGCGCCAGTGCGGCCTGCATGGTTAGTTCGGCAAGGCTGCGCAGCGGGTAGCGGGCGGATTCGAATTCCACCGCGCCGGTTGCGGCGATGGCGTTCCATTCTTCTTCCCGCACCTCCTTGACCAGAACCACGTTGCTGGCGGGCAGTGCATAGGTCTGATCGCCCGCCACCGTCAGCACCACCGCCGCCAGGGCGAGGGTGAGCGGCAGGCGCAGGGTGAAACGGCAACCCTCGCCCGGCTGGCTTTCCAGACGCACCCGACCGCCGACCCCGGCGACCTCGCTGCGCACCACGTCGAGGCCGACGCCGCGCCCGGCGAGCTGGGTGACGGTGTCGGCGGTGGAAAAACCGGACTGGAACAGGAAGCCGTACAGGCGTTCGTCGCTGGCGGGCTCGTCTCGGCCGAGCCAGCCCAGAGCCTCGGCGCGCTGTCGCACCCGCACGGGATCGATGCCGACGCCGTCGTCGCTGATGCGCACCACCACCTCGTTGCCTTCGTGCGCAACCGAGAGTTCGATGCGCCCCTCCTCCGGCTTGCCGGCCGCGCGGCGCATCCCGGGCGCTTCGATGCCATGCGCCACGGCATTGCGCAGCAGGTGTTCGAGCGGGGCGATGATGCGCTCCAGCAGACCGCGGTCGATCTCCTTCTCGCCGCCTTGGAAAATCAGACGCGCCTTCCTGCCCAATTCGCGTGCCGCCTGACGGACGATGCGATGCAGGCGGTCGGCATGGTTGGCGAAGGGCACCAGGCGAAGGCTCATCAGCTCCTGCTGCAATGCCCGCGCCATGCGTTGCTGTTGGGTAAGCGCGGCCTCTGCCTCGGCCAGACCGGCAAGCAGGTTGTCCTGGGCGGTGGATACGTCGTTCACGCTTTCCGCCATCAACCGGGTGAGCTCCTGCAAGCGCGTGAAACGGTCGAATTCGAGCGGGTCGAAGCGCGCGTCTTCCTGTTGTTGCGCTGTAAGTTGCGAGCGCATCCGGGTCTCGGCCTGGATCTCCATTTCGCGCAACTGGTTGCGCAGCCGTTCGACGTTGGCGGTGAGTTCCTGCGCGGTCATGCGCGCATGGAAGATGACGTTGTCCAGGCGGGCGCGGGCGATGCTGATCTCGCCCGCTTCATTGAGCAAGCTGTCGATGACGTCGGCACGGCCGCGCCAGGCATCAGCACGCGGCGCTCCGGCCTCCGGCTCGGGCAGGGCGGCATGCGCATCGCCTGCGGCGGTCGGTACGACGGCAGTGCGCCGGCCGGCGAGGGCTTCCACCATTTCAGCGAGACGGTCGCTGGCCTCATCGACGCGATCAAACCAGGCCGGCTCCGGCAGCGACTCGCCGAGTTCGATGATTTCGGCCTCCAGTGCATGGGTACGCTCACCCAGACGCATGGCCCCGGCCATCCGGGCGCTGCCCTTGAGGGTGTGCAGCAGGCGTTGCAGTGCGGCGCGCTGGGTCGTGTCGGCGGGGGTCTGACGCCATTGGCGCAAGGCATCGCCGATGCGTGGCAGCAATTCGTCGGCCTCGGCAAGAAAGAGGGGCAACAGGAGCGGATCGATCTCGTCGGCGGGCTCGATCATGTCTGCGGCAGGCGGGGTGGACGCCAAGTCCTCCGGAACAAAGGGCGCGTCCTCCCCGCTCAACGTCGGCAGCCATTCAGCAAGTGCAGGGGCGGGCTTTGGAAAGCGGCCGGACTGGATCTCGGCGAGGATGCGTTCGAGCGGCTCCAACACTGGGCTGAGGTCGGCAGCGGCGGCTAGGGGGCGGCCCGCGGGCAGGGATTGGGCCCAACGCTCGAGGGCATGCGCGGCCTCGGCCAGAGGCGTGAAGCCGGTGGTACGGGCAATCCCGGCCAGGGTGTGGGCCGCGCGCACGAATGCGTCCTGCTCCCGGCCCACCGCGAGCTCAGGCGCCAGGCGCCCGAGCGTATCCAGGTGTTGCCGCGCCTCTTCGGTAAAGATCTGGAACAGCGCCGCAGGCAGGCGGTGTTCGCCAAATCGGAGCAGATCAGCCTCGGCCGGGGTCGCGGGGGCCGCCGGCGCCGGCGCCCCCGCGTCAGCTTTTGGGGGCGGCGTGACTCCCTTGCCGCGCAGTGCGCGTGCATCCTGGACGAGTGCATCGGCCTCGACCACGACCCGGCCCTGTGCCTCCAGTTCGGCCACCCAGGCGGCGAATGCCGCGGCCGCACGCTCGATGAATTCGAGCAGTTCGGAGCTCACCGCACGGCCGTCGGCGAGCCATGCATTGAGAGTCTGCTCCACCTCCCAGGCCGCCTCGGCGGGGTCGGTCAGGCCGACCATGCGGCCACTGCCCTTGAGGGTGTGGAACCCGCGCCGGATGTCGGCGAATGCGTCACGATCGCCAAGGTTGGCGCTGAGGCGGGCAAGGTGTTCGCGGATTCCGGTCAGCACCTCGACCGCCTCTTCGAGGTAGATCTGCAGCAGTTCGGCATCCACCTCCTGAGCGCTTGCCGCTGCCATGCTCGCGGCGGCGGCAGCAGCTTCGGCGGTGGCCTTCTCTGCCGCAGCGCGTTCGGCCTGGGCCAGACGCTCAGCCGCCTCCTGATCGAGCTGGCGCATCAGGGCCTCGACATCGGCGCGCACGGCGGGATCGCTGACCAGATCGGCGTCCCTCTGGATGGCGGCGAGCTCGGACTTGAGGCGAGCCTTGGCTGCATCCTCCTCGTCTGGCTCGGCCGGATGCGCGATCCAGTCCTCGACCTCGCGCCGGATGACCGCCAACTGGGCCCGCAGCGCGTCCTCGACGCTCGTCTCACGGGCCTCGGCGGTCGGCACCGGAGCGATGAGGCTACGCAATGCCGCCTGGTCATCGCGGCCCAAGCGCAGGGCCTCGATATACAGGCCGAGGGTCGACAAGGCTTCCGCGATCCAGTTGAGCGCTTCCCCGGCTGGGGCCTCGGGGCGGGCGATCAGCTCCTCGATGCGGGCGAGGGCCGCGCGCGTGAGCTCTGCGGCGGCATCCAGCTCCAGCATGTTGAGCGCGCCCAGAACCTGTTTCATCAGGCCGGGCACCAGGGGCAGGGACTCGCGCTGGCTGGAATCGCGGAAGAAGCGGTCGAGCAGGGTCTCGACCTCCTTGAGGTTGGCGAGGATCTCCTCGCTGACCTGGGCGAGCAGCAGCTTTTCCTGGGCCTGACGCGCCATCTCGTCGAGCATGGGCACGCTCGGCAACTGGGCGAGATCGAGCTCGGGGTCGATCGCCGCCTGCAAACGCTGCCCCTGCAGCTCGGCCTGGGTGGTGAATGCATCCGGCAGCGGCCAGTCGCATTCGCTGGCGTTTTGGATCAGGATCAGCGCGGTCGCCATCTCCAGTTGCAGGCCCTCGGTCTGGTTGACGGCCGCGGCAGTGCCGAACTCTCGGGCGATGGATTGCTGGATGCGGGCCAGCTGGGCGAGTGCGGGGTTGGGCAGGGCGGCGCAGGACTCGGCGAGCAGCCGAGTGGCCTGACGGAAGGTCTCGACGGCATCCTCGCGCCCGCCACACACCTTCATCCATAGATCCTTGGCGGTGTTGACCTGCTCGCGCAAAGCGGCCAGGCGTGGCCGCAGCGCATCAGCGCCACCGGATGCGGCCGCAGCGGCCGGCAGCCAGGCCGCCAGGCCGAACCGCTCGCGTGCCTCGGCGGCACGCCCCTCGGCCACATCGGCCTGGGCAAGGTAATAGAACAGGTCGCGCAACAGACGCTCGGCGAGCGAATTCGAGCCCTCCATGAGACGGCGCAACTGCATGTCGATGCGACCGAACAGGCGCTTCACCCAAGAATCGATCTCCAGTCCGCCGGTGCGCAGGGCCTCGATCAATGCCCCGGCCGACCACCAGAATGTGTATTGCGCCGGCCCCGGTGCCATAGCCTCGACCTCGCGCAATGCATCGGCCATGTCCATCAGGCCGCTGGCCACATCCTTGTTCTGCAACACCCGCAGCAAGCCCTTCTGCAGGCGGGCGCGGGCGGCATGCAGAGCGCGTCGGCGAGCCTCGTCATCGAGACTGGCTTCGGGTTCGCTGCGCGGCACCCGCACGCTGGTGTCGGGGAAGAACAACTCGCTGGGCGGCGACGGATCGACCCCGCGGCGTGCCTGCAGGGCGGCAAGCTGGGGCGCCAGCGTGAGTTCGGTGTTGGCGGCGCCATCGAGCAGGCCCTGGAGATAGTTCTGCAAGGCCTGGATGACGCCATCCAGGACGGCCACCGATTCGGCATCGCGCAATTCGGGCCGGGTCTGCATGTCGGCCAAGAGGCGTTCGGCCTCGGCGCAGACCAGCGACACCCCCTGCAGGTCGACGATCTGCAGCGCACCATAGACCTGGTGCAGATGCGCGGCGGCGGCCTTGAGCGGGGTCTCGTCGCTGCCGTTCCAGCCCGCGAGGACCTCGCGGGCGGCGACGAATGCATTGTCGATCTCGCCTTTGACCCAGGTGAGCGGACCGATGTCGAACTCGATCAGGTTGTCCATGGATGTTCCCCGGGTCAGAGCTTGAAGCCGGCCACCGAGACCTTGAGCTCGTCGGACAGCACGGTGAGTTCGCCGATCGACGCGGCGCTCTTGCGGGCGCTGTCCGAGGCGAGCCGGGTCTGGACCAGCACCTGCTGCATGTTCTGCGCGATCTGGGTGGCCATGCCGGCCTGTTCGCGGGTGGAGGCGGAGATGTTCTGGATCAGCCGCGCCAGACGCTCCGACACCGCCTCGATGTCCTGCAATGCGTTGGCGGCGCCGTCGGTCTTGGCCGCCCCCTCGACCACGCCTTGGGTGCTCACCTCCATGGCATGCACGGCGTCCTGGGTGTCGCTCTGGATGGTCTTGACGATTGCGCCGATGCGGCGGGTGGCCGCGCCGGAGCGTTCCGCCAGGCGCTGCACCTCCTCCGCCACCACCGAGAATCCACGCCCCGCCTCGCCGGCGGCGGCGGCCTGGATGGCGGCATTGAGGGCCAGCACGTTGGTCTGCTCGGTGATGTCCGAGATCAGTTCGACGATCTCGCCGATCTCCTGCGACGACTCGCCCAACCGCTTGATGCGCTTGGCGGTGTCCTGGATCTGTTCGCGCAGCACGTTCATGCTGGCAATGCCCTCGCGCACCGATTCGCCGCCGCGTTGCGCAGCCTCCAGGGACTGGCCCGCCACATCGGCGGAATCGGCGGCATTCTGGGCCACCCGCGAGATCGAGCCGGACATGCGATTGACCGACTCGGTGGCGCGCGCGATCTCCTGCGCCTGACGGTCGGCCACCGCCAGCATTTCATCGGAGATCTGCTTGGCGTCGATGGTGGCCTGGGTGACCTGGTCCGCGGCGCGGTTGACGTTCTCGACCAGCATGCGCAGTTCCTCGATGGCGAAGTTGACCGAATCGGCGATGGCGCCGGTGATGTCCTCCGACACCGTGGTGCGCACGGTCAGGTTGCCCTCGGCGAGCTCACCCATCTCGTTGAGCAGGCGCAGGATGGCGTCCTGGTTGCGGCGGTTTTCGCGCGCCGCCTCCTCGCCGATCTTGCGCGACTCAGCCAGGTTGTACAGCACCAGCAGGAACAGGGATACCGCGCTCATGAACGCGGCGCCGATCGACAGGATCAGGGAAGGCAGGTGGCTGGTGTCACGATACTTGCCGCTGATGCCCTGGGTCAGGGCCAGGATACGGTCGCTGTCGTCGAGGATGGCGCGCGCCGCCTGCTTGCCGCGCACCAGTTGCGGCAGGACCTGCATCAGTGCGCCCACGCCAGCCTCGTAGGTCGAGAACAGGGTGGCCAGTTCGTCCAGCTTGGCGCGCGCCGCCGCGTCACTCACCGGCGCCAGATTGAATCCGCCGCCGCCTTGGCGCATGCCGTCGAGCACGGCGCGGAACGATTGCGCGTCCTTGTCGAGTTGATGGGCGATCTCGGCATCGATGGCCTCGGCGGTGGCCAGGGCGTTGGCGTTCCTGGCCATGCGCTGGGTCCACAGCGACTGTTGCCCGGCCAGCCGTGCCAGGCGGCCGCCATCGGCCTGCAACAGCGCCGCGAGCTGTTCGGTGAGGTCGAACAGCTCGCCGGTCTGGCGGTTGATCAGGCGGAGCGCCACGCCCAGACCGACCAGCGGCTTTTGCTGTTCGACCAGGATGTCGATGTTGGCGCGCGAGACCGTCCACAGGCGCCTCAGCTCGGCCAGATCGGACTGCACATGTCCGGGAGAGCCCGGTGTCCAGCCGCGCCCATCGCTCAGGAAAGCGAGCCCGGCGGCGAATTCGCGCGCGCCATCGGCCAGACGGCCGAACGCAGCCTCGTCGCCGAGCACGGCCCGTTGCGCCGAGTTGGCGTAACGTTGCGACAACATCTGCAGGCGGGTCGCCGTTTCCAGATATTCGGCGTGGTTGCCGATGCGGAAGAAGTGGTAGGTAACGCCGGCGACCGTGCAAAGCAGGCTAAGCAGGAGCACCAGCACCAGGGTGGGGTAACGCTGCTCTTCAGGCAGCCCCTTGATCAACGGCAGATTGCCGGGATCGCGCGCGGCCAGGGCGTTGAGCCCTTTCGCCAGCGCTTCGCCGACGGCATGGGCGAGCCGTGCCAAGGGGCCCTGGCCGGCATGGCCGGACGGCTTGGATTTTTTCAGTGCCATCGTTCATCCTTCATCGGGGTGAGCCGCCGGCCCATCAATCCAGGCCGGCACGCAGGAAGACCGGCGCATTCACCAGCCCATTCACATCGAGTTCGTTCCAGGTCTGGCCGTCGCTATCTTCCCAGCGGCCACGCAGCCAGGCAGGAGAATCCAGCTGCAGGGGCAGGGCGTGCATGCCGCTGGCGCTGCGCAGGCCGAGCGCGCGCTCGATCCGCAGCGCCGCGTTGACGCCGAAACGGGGATGCGCAAGCAACACCCGGAGCTCGCCCGCGAACGGCTTGGGCGGCGCACCGGTCATGAATGCGGACAGGTCGGTGCAGCCATACAGCACACCGCGCACGCTGACCACGCCCATGAACCAAGGCCGCGCCCAAGGTACCGGGGTGATGCGCGCCACCCCGGTCAGCGCGCTGACCTGGTCGAGATCGACCAGCCACTGCCGGCCGGCGGCGACAAAGCCCAGTCTGGAGGCCTGTCCCGGCTGACTTGCGACATTGGACAGCCGCTCCGCCAGGCGGGCCTGAAAATCACGCAGGCTGACGCGTTCATTCATCCGGCCAGGGTCCGAATGCTGGCCAGCAGGTCCTCCGCCTGCACCGGCTTGACAAGATAGGCGAGCGCGCCCTGGCGCATGCCCCACATCTTGTCCGTCTCCTGGTCCTTGGTGGTGCACAGGATCACCGGAATGTCCTTGGTGCCCGGATCGCGGGAGAGGCTGCGGGTGGCCTGAAAGCCATTCTGGCCGGGCATCACCACATCCATCAGGATGAGATCGGGCTTCTCGGCACGGGCTTTGGCGATGCCCTCCTCGCCATTCTCGGCAGTGCTCACCTCGAAGCCGTTGCGGCGCAGGATGTCGGAAAGGTAATAGCGCTCGGTGGGCGAATCGTCGACGATCAGCACGCGATGGATGGCCATGGCAGGGTTCTCCGGTTCAGGGCCGGCCACCGGCATGGCGGCGCACCACTTCCAGAAGCCCCTCCTTGCTGAACGGCTTGGTCAGGTATTCGTCAGAGCCGACCAGGCGGCCCCGGGCGCGGTCGAACAGGCCGTCCTTGGATGAGAGCATGATGACCGGGGTGTCACGGAAACGTGGGTTTTTCTTGATCAGGGCGCAGGTCTGGTAACCATCCAGGCGCGGCATCATGATGTCGACGAAGATCAGCGCCGGATGCTGGTCGGCGATCTTGGCCAGGGCATCGAAGCCGTCTTCGGCCAGCACCACCTCGCAACCGGCCTGACCGAGAAAGATCTCGGCGCTGCGGCGAATGGTGTTGCTGTCGTCGATCACCATCACCTTGACGCCCTTGGGGAGTTCATCGATCGCGTCCACCTCGCCTCCTGCCATAGATTACGCCGGGCCGCGGGCCGGTTGTGGGATAATCGGGCGGATTGTGCATCAATCCCGTTGAACCGCAAAGCGTCGGCATGTCCCGCACCCTCCCCGCCGTACTCGTGTTCGCCGCCACCGACCCTACCTCGGGCGCCGGCCTGCAGGCCGACGTGCTCAGCCTCGCCGCGCTGGGCTGCCATCCATTGGGAGTGGTCACCGCAATCACCGTGCAAGATACAGTCGGGGTCGAGGATTTCATGGCCCTGGATGCCCTTTGGGTCGCCGATCAGGCCCGCGCGGTGCTGGAAGACATGCCGGTCGCCGCATTCAAGCTGGGCATGCTCGGCAGCGTCGAGACCGTGGCGATGATTGCCGAGGTGGTGTCGGATTACCCTGATGTGCCGCTGGTGCTCGATCCGGTGCTGGCCTCGGGGCGGGGCGACGAGCTGGCCTCGGAAGAGATGATCGACATCCTGCGCGACCTGATCCTGCCCCAGACCATGCTGATCACCCCCAACAGCCTGGAGGCGCGGCGGCTGGCGGCGGCGGAAGATGACCTGGGCGAGCTCGATCTGGCCACCTGCGCCGACCGTCTCATCGACCTGGGCTGTGAATACGCACTGATCACCGGCTCGCACGAACAGTCCAGCGATGTCGTGAACATGCTATACGGTCGCCGCGGCCCGTTGCAGACCCTGCACTGGCCGCGTCTTGCCGGGTCCTATCACGGCTCCGGTTGCACCCTCGCATCGGCCGTCGCCGCCCACCTGGCGCTCGGCCTGGACATCGAGGCGGCCAGCGAGGCCGGTCAGCGCTATACCCACGCCACACTGCGCCAGGCCTATCGACCGGGCATGGGACAGTCGATCCCGGAGCGCCTGTACCGCCTGCGCACGGAGGCCGAGCATGGCGAGCCGACCTGAGACGGAGTGGCGCGGCCTGTACGTCCTCACTCCGGACGAGTCCGACACCGCCCGTCTGCTGCGAATGACCGAGGCCATCTTGGCGGGCGGCTGCCGCTGGCTGCAATACCGCAACAAGACCGCCAGCCCCTGCCACCGTGAGGAACAGGCGGGCGCACTGCGCCGCCTCACCCGCGCCCGGGGCGCGCGCCTGATCATCAACGACGATATTGACCTGGCCCTGACGGTGGCGGCCGACGGCGTGCACCTGGGCGAGGCCGACGGAGATCTCGCCGCCGCCCGCGCCCGCCTCGGTCCCGACCGCATCCTGGGGGCATCCTGCTACCGGGGCCTGGAACGGGCGCGCCGGGCGGTGGCGGCCGGCGCGGATTACGTCGCATTCGGCAGTTTCCACCCGTCCCCGACCAAGCCCGACGCGGCCCGCGCCGACCCGGACCTGCTCCGGCAAGCGCGCGACCTCGGGGTGCCCCTGTGTGCCATCGGCGGCATCACGCTCGCCAACGCCCCCGCCCTGCTCGCCGCCGGCGCCGACCTGCTGGCGGTGATCAGCGCCGTGTACGATGCACCCGATCCTGGCGCGGCAAGCCGCGCTTTCCTGCAACTCTTCGAAACCACCGCGACACCATCATGACCTCACGCAACGACCTGCTGTTCGCCCAATCCCAGCAACACATCCCTGGCGGCGTCAACTCCCCGGTCCGGGCCTTCGGCTCGGTGGGCGGCACGCCCCGATTCTTCAACCGTGGCGCCGGCAGCCGGGTATGGGACGCCGACGGCAAGGAATACATCGACTATGTCGGCTCCTGGGGGCCGCTCATCCTCGGCCACGCCGACCCCGACGCGGTGCGCGCCGTGCAGGACGCCGCCGCGCGCGGCCTCTCCTTCGGCGCGCCCACCGAACTGGAACTCGTCATGGCCGAGCGTCTGTGCGAACGCCTGCCCAGCCTGGAAAAGGTCCGCCTGGTCAGCTCCGGCACCGAAGCCACCATGAGCGCCATCCGCCTGGCGCGTGGCTTTACCGGCCGCGCCAAACTGGTCAAGTTCGAGGGCTGCTACCACGGCCACGCCGACAGCCTCTTGGTGAAGGCCGGCTCCGGCGCGCTCACCTTCGGCCAGCCCAGCTCCGCCGGCGTGCCGGCGGAGATCACCGCCCACACCCTGGTGCTGGACTACAACGACAGCGCGCAGGTGCGGCGGGTTTTCGCCGAACAGGGCCGCGAGATCGCTGCGGTCATCGTCGAGCCGGTGGCCGGCAACATGAACCTGGTGCCGCCCGCGCCCGGCTTCCTGGAGACTCTGCGCGAATGCTGCACCCAGGCCGGCGCGGTGCTGATCTTCGACGAGGTGATGACCGGCTTTCGGGTCGGCCCGGCCTCTGCCCAAGGCCTGTATGGCATCACCCCCGACCTCACCACGCTCGGCAAGGTGATCGGCGGCGGGCTGCCGGTGGGCGCGTTCGGCGGTCGCGCCGAGATCATGGACCGACTCGCCCCGCTCGGGCCGGTGTACCAGGCCGGCACGCTGTCCGGCAATCCGGTGGCGGTGGCGGCGGGACTCGCCACCCTCGACAAGATCGGCGAATCAGGCTTTTACGATAGGCTCGCCGCCCGCGCCCGGCAGCTCACCGAAGGGCTCACCCGCGCCGCGCGCGAGGCCGGGGTGCTGTTCTCGGCGCAGTCGGTGGGCGGCATGTTCGGACTCTATTTTCGCGCCACCCCGCCCGCCTCCTATGCCGAGGTGATGGCGTGCGACCGCGAAGCGTTCAACCGCTTTTTCCACCTCATGCTGCTGGAAGGTGTGTACCTGGCCCCCTCGGCGTTCGAGGCCGGGTTCGTATCCGCCGCCCACAGCGAGGCCGACATCGATGCCACCCTAGCCGCCGCCGCACGCGCATTCGCCCGCCTCGCACCCTGACCCCCACGCCAGCCGCGATGCACGACGAGCTCAGCCCCGAGGACAGCTTCCGCCTCAACGTATTGCTCACCCAGGATCTCAAGGCGGTACGCATCGACGAGTCGGGCATGAAGCTGTTCGCCCTCACCGCCCAGGGCGAGGCGTCCATGCCACTGCACCCCAACTGCCGGCCGGAACAATACCTGCGCCGGGTGCGCGAGGTGCTGGCTGGGCATGCGCTCGGCTCGCCCGCCGGCTATCCGGTGCACCTTTCGCGCTGGACCCGGCACGGCCAGATGGACAGCGCCAATCTCGGCCGCCTCCTGCTCACCGGCGAACCGGAAGCGGTGGTGGCGGTGGCGCACTCGCCCGCGCTCACCGACGAGATCGCCGCTCATGCATGGTGGGTCCTGCCCAGCATCGAGCACGCCACGCTGATGCTTTCTCGCCGCGTTGTGGCGGAAGGACGAATGGGCCCGGTGCTGGCCGGATTCCTGATCGAGCACCTGCCCTTCCTGCACGACGACCATGTCTCGATCATGGACACCGTGGCGGTGCTGCTCTACTCCGGCGCCCTCACCGAAGCCCAACGCGAGGCGGTATGGCGACGCGGCCGGGCGCGCAACACCTATTACGTAACCTTCCTACAGATGTGCCCGGACAATCTGCCCGCCCCCTTGCCGGCGCGCGCAGACCACGCCACGTGCGAAGCCGCGCTGGGCGCGCTCTCGGCGGACAATCCGCTCGCCCGCATGCTGCTGCGCTGCCTCTCGGCGCCGGGCCAGACCTATCTGTGGGCCGTGAACGAGATCCTGGGACGGCCGGAGGTGCAGGAGGTGGTGAACAATACATTCCGCGCCATCCGTGAATATTTCGCCCCCTTGCGCGAACTCGATCCCGAGGCCGCTTCAAGCGCCCGGGCCGAAGTGCTGGCGACCTGCCCCCAGCTCGACAATGAATGCGATGCCGTTTTGGCCCTCGCCCGGGTAAGCGAAGCCGAAAGCCGCGAGGTCTTTGCCCGGACCACGGCCATCGGCTCGCTGATGCGGCGCAAGATCGAGCCGCTCACCACACCCTTGCTGGCCCATGTCAAGGCGCTGCGCGGTGCGTGCCAGGGCGGATGATGCAGGCATGCGCAAAAACGAATTTGGCGCTCAAACCTCAAGTGATTTCTCGCATTGCGTTTCGAAGCCATCTCCGCAGCAAGGGTTTTCATTTTGTCCACCAAAGCTGTGGATAACTTTGTTAAAAACTCCGCGCAAAAGTGCAACAAAACCCGTAAGGGCGCGCCTTGGAACGCCCTTGTCGAAAAAATATGCAGATAATTTACTTATATTTTTCAATATCTTGTATTCACGCCCTTATTGCACAAGGACTTGCGGCGCCATGCGCAACACAGGCCCCGTTTTTGTGCATAACTCTTCGCGAAGACATCCTTGGCGAGCCGTTGTCAAGGGCTTGACAGGGCAACATCGGTGGAGAACGAAAACGCTGACTGCTGTCATGCTCGACAACTCAATACACTCGAAGCACCGCAACATCGAACTCGACCGACCAGACGCCCCGGATCGAGGCGCTAGGCCAATCCGGGCCGCATTCCTGAAGACCGAACGGAGCCGAACATGGCCCGCCTGATCCTCCTGCCCGGCAAGGAACGCTCCGTACGGCGGCGCCACCCGTGGCTGTTCGCCGGTTCGGTGGGACGCCTGGAGGGGCGTGCCCGGCCGGGCGACACCGTGGAGGTGCTGGCCGACGATTTCACCCTGCTCGGTCGCGCCGCATACAGCCCCGCTTCACAGATCCGCGCCCGGATGTGGAGCTTCGACCCCGAAGAAAGCATCGACGACGCATTCTTCAAGCGCCGGATCGCCCAAGCGGTGGCGCGACGTCAGTCCTTGCCCGCCTTGCGCGTACAACAGGGGCTGCGCCTCATCCATGCCGAATCGGACGGCCTGCCCGGGGTCATCGCCGACCGCTATGGCGACACCGTGGTCATCCAGCTCACCTCGGCCGGCGCCGACAAATGGCGCCGGGCCATCGTCGCCGCACTGATCCAGGCGACCGGCTGCGCCCGCATCATCGAGCGCTCCGATTCGGAAGTGCGCGGCCTTGAAGGGCTGGAACCGGTCAGCGGCTGGGTGCATGGCGAGGCCCCGGCCGGGCCGGTCGTCCTTGAGGAACACGGGATCCGCCTCGCCATCGATGTGGCCGGCGGGCACAAGACCGGCTTCTACCTCGACCAGCGCGAGAATCGCCGCCTGCTGGGCGAACTGTCGGCCGGCAAGTCGGTGCTCAATGCGTTCTGCTACAGTGGTGGCTTTTCCCTCCAAGCACTCGCCGGTGGCGCGCGTCACGTGCTGTCGATCGACTCTTCCGGCCCGGCGCTGGCCCAGGCGCAGGCCAACCTGGCCCTCAACCCCCACCTGCCAGCCGAATGTGCCGAGTGGCAGGAGGCCGATGTCTTCCAGGCCCTGCGCGAGTTACGCCGCGAAGGCCGCCAGTTCGACCTCATCGTACTCGACCCGCCCAAGTTCGCCCCCTCCGCCGCGCATGCGGCACGCGCCGCGCGCGCCTACAAGGACATCAACCTGCTGGGCTTCCGCCTGCTCAACCCGGGCGGCCTGTTGATGAGCTATTCATGCTCCGGCGGCATCGGCCTCGAACTCTTCCAAAAGATCGTCGCCGGCGCGGCCCTCGATGCCGGCCGCGATGCCCGCATTGTCCAGCGCCTGCAGGGCAGCGCCGACCATCCGGTGGGACTGGCCTATCCGGAAGGGGAATACCTCAAGGGACTCTTGGTGCAGGTGGATTGAACCCAGATTGTCCATTGGCGGCCCTTTGGGCCTACGCGCGCTCCGTCCGCCATCATCTCGCGCCCTAACAGGCTGTTGAAAAACTGCTGCGGTGGGCCATCTGGGATGAATCAGCTCACTGCCTCTTTAAGTTGCTCCAAGATGGCCGGGTTTTCCAAAGTCGAGGTGTCGGAGGTGATCTCTTCGCCCTTGGCGATGGAGCGCAGAAGTCTGCGCATGATCTTGCCGGAGCGGGTCTTGGGCAGGTTGTCGCCGAAACGGATCTCGTCGGGCTTGGCGATGGGGCCGATTTCCTTGCCGACGTGGTTGCGTAGTTCGTTGACGATCTGTTTCGCTTCATCGCCTTCCGGTCGGGTGCGCTTGAGAACGACGAATGCGACCACCGCCTCGCCCTTGATGTCGTGCGGCTTGCCGACCACGGCGGCTTCCGCCACCAGGGGATGGGCCACCAGGGCGGATTCGATCTCCATGGTGCCCAGGCGGTGACCGGAGACGTTGAGCACGTCGTCGATGCGGCCCATGATCCAGAAGTAGCCGTCCTCGTCGCGGCGGGCGGAGTCGCC
>OGCL01002097.1_pt1 | contig 14808 bp, 16 predicted proteins | sample 1570041 | NCBI WGS metagenome assembly OGCL01 (sample SAMN06266162, study PRJEB24511) | hot springs metagenome | isolation source: Hot spring water | place: South Africa: Limpopo | collected 2015-06-22
AGCAACATGGCAACAAAGGCGAAGCTGCGTGCGGTGTTAGTCATGCCATTTAAAGCCAGCGGCTGAAATAATGCCGAAACATAATTGGCAGTAAAACTAAAACCATCGGTACTGGCATCCCAGCTGGTGCCACCGGGATAGTTCCAGGCGGCAAGGAGCCAGAATGGTATGGAAAGTAGTAGCACGATGATTGGTATAGATCGCTTGTTCATAATGGATTTTGCTATCTCTTTAAAATGCTAGCGCCCGCAACTAAAACGAGCAACTTTTGCGAATCGAGCGCCGACGGTGCACTGTGCTGGCGATAAAATTTAATTGATTTCAAACCTATTAAGCCCAAACTTATAATCATCATCAACCTTAATGCGCTTAACCAAATTTGCTCTATCAGGTCGATACTTTCTCCAATCCCATTCCTCATCTAAAAGTTCAATATTGGCGACGCCAAATTTCTGCAAATCAGCCAGCGAGTAGTCATATCCCACTGTTCCTATGCCGAAAAAGTTCTGAATGTAGTCCCAAAAACTAACTTTAGACTGGCCATAAGTGGTAAGAAGATTATCAACGCCGATATCTGCATAAAAATGAGTTTCCATTTTTCGCATTAACGTTATGTAAGTATTAAAACTTTCTCGGTTGTCTTCTGTAATCCTCCAATTTGATTGCCAGGCACCACCATGCCATATCAGAATCGAGTCTTTTCTTAAGTACTTTGTATTAGCAGCTGGGAATACATAGTTTGCACAAGACGATGCACAAGCGCCTTTCACCTCAACATCCAACTTGTTATCTTTGACCCAGCGCCCTAAATCCATCCCAGCGCCTATTTCACCACCATTGCTGGTTATTACAAGACGACTTGGTTTTAATTCAGCACCGTTAAACAATGAGAAAATTACGTTATTTGAAGTCTCGGTTATTTCACCCCGATAAATGATGTTTCCGTTCTTGATGCCAACATAAACTTCAGTATTTTGGTCACTTTCCCCTATGATTTTTAAATTAGCACACCCAATAACCAGAAAAGAGAAAATCAAAATTAAATACTTCACTAATCCTCCTTGAAATTTAACGCCTTGCAGCCCGGGAAACGACATTTTCATTGATCGTGCTTTATCGCTATCCTTTTGAAAAATAGCTTCCCTAGTGAGTAAACTGAGGTGCAGGTTGCAAAAAACAAAATAATAATAACAAAAGAATATCCACCTAAATTACCATGGACGCCCTGAATGTTTGTAGCACCAAGTAATAACCCCATTCCAGCTAAAGGTAAGCAAACCAACCCTGTAATACCACTGTAGAATGCAGCTTTCTCGCTTGAACTTGAATAGTTTCGAAAGTAGTAAATCGCACAAACATTTATGCATACTATTAGACACAATAACATCCTGATCATTTCTAACTCCCTTATATATCAAGCCGCCGTTAAATACTCAGCTCGCTAACTCACAGCACATAGGTGACAGCCGCGCGGCTTTTGCCGTCGCGACCAGCGCTTTTACAGGCGATAAAATTTTTGTGCATGACGGCTTATTCAAGGGCTGTAAAACCAAGATTTTTTACAGAACCCTCTTCTGTTTTTAGCTCGTGCCACATCACTAGAAATTTAAGCATCTCACCTTTTTTCTTTTGCACTAGTAAGTTATTCGCTGGAACGATAATTTTATTATCATTCCATGTCAGGATGTAATTTAGACTTCTAAAACCGTTATCTGTGATATCAATTACGTCCTCAATCACCGCGGTATAGCTTTGATGCTTGTTATAAATAACTCGTTCGTCACTTGCATAACTAGATACTGAAAAAGATAGTAAAAAAAGTACCAGCGTGTTCAAAATTAGAAATTTTTTCATTGGTTAGATCCTTCTTGGTGTGTATCGCCCGAGCAGAGCGGCACGAACAATGTAAATGTCCTACGCCACAGCCGCCAACCGCCAACCGCGGCGAATTGTTAGCTCAACTTGTAGCGTCTTGATAGCTAATCATCATAGCTTACTCCATTCCTTCGAGCCCGGGAGAGCATCAAGCGCCTTGTGGCTAGCAAAGAACCGCGTTAGTCCGCAGTCTCTGCACACAACTACGGTGAACTTGGCACTCGAAAAAAAGGAGCCCAAGTCCGGAAGATAATTAGGTGCATAGCCCCCACCAGACGAAATATCTTTGCTAGCGTATAAATTGGAGTGTCCGCACTCCGGGCAAGTTGAATATTTACGCACTATGGTTCCTTACTGACACAACGCTTATTCGACTGAAAGATCCGTATTTAAATACGGACTGCTCCGTATTTGTAAACTTAATGTAGAAACACTACATTGCTTTTTTAAAACATACAACAGCTTATAGGTACAGCCTACCTTTGCTTTAAAGGCAGATTAATTCGTCCAACAAACTGAAATTTGGCTCTTTCCCCTGCAGGCGCGATGCCCTCTTTCTTCGCCAAGCCATTACTTCAGTATCACACCAATGGTCTTTAACCCACTATCGCAGATTGCGACTCCGGTACGGCGAGCATACCGGAGTCGGTTTGGGTGCCATTAGGGGGAGCGGTTTAGATTCAGGTACAGGGCGTTTTTTTCGCTGAAGTATTAATTGAATATCTGACCAAAGGTGTTTTGCCCACTATCGCAGATGGCGACTCCGGTACGGCGAGCATACCGGAGTCGGGCCACAGGAGTTGGGCGGTGTCTCAGGCTGTTTGGTAGGTGCTTTAGGTTTGCTCAGGATTGGGATGCTTGGCAGCTTGCGTGGGCTCAGTATTCGCTGCCAGCGGCGTTAATTGCTGCTCGACTTTTGTTAGTGCCTGCGCCACCACTTTGGCCGGTTTATGGCGCAGTGCCAGCATCAGTCCGGTTAGCATAATTAGTAGTACACCGGCGCCCTGTAACAGACTTAACTGCTCGGCAAACAGCAACCAACCGGCCAGAATAACGGTTACCGGCTCCAGATAAGCCAGGGTGGCGTACACCCGGGTCGGTAAATGCTGCAAGGCGACAATGGCGCAGTAGATCGCCAAAAAGCCAGGGAAAATACCGGCCAACGCAATCCAGAGCAGGCTGTCGCTGGTTGGCGGCGCCATACCGCCTAAAAATGGCAATACGCAGCAGGCGCCGATCAGCAGCTGATAAAAGGTACGTTGTAACTGCGAGTGGCCAGGCTGCGGCCGGCGGTTTAACAGCAAAAAGCCACTGTAGGCCAACAGCGATAACAAGCCAAACAGTAAGCCGGGCAATTGTGCGGCATCCAGCACCAGTTGAAACTGGAACTGCTGCAGCATGGCAAAACCTAAAAAAGATAAGGCAATCAGGCCGGTATCGGGTAAATCCAGCTTTTCCTGCAGCAGCCAGTGCGCCACTACCGCCGATAGCGGCGGCGCCAGATACACCAGCATTATCGCATTAGCCAGGCTGATATACTGAATGGCACTAAGAAAGCACAGCATAAAGCTGGCCAATAGCACGCCGTTTAGCGCAATGCGCCAGTCGGGTTTGGTTTTTAGCAGCGCCAGCCGGCCGCTGGCCAGTAATAGCAGCAATAGGCAGAGTGCGCCCACCGCCAAACGATAAAATGTCAGCTCAGCGGCGGCCAGGCCACTTAGTCTGGCAATCACCCCGCTACTGGCCATCGCTACTGCCGACACCAGCGCCAGCAGCATATAAAACCCCATGGCTTACCTCAAATAACAAAACCGGCCTACTCGGTAAAAGTATGCCGGTTTTCACGATTTTTTACGAGCTGTGGTTTTAAAGCTAGCTTGACTGGAATTAAGCGCTTAGCGCGGTATCCAGCTCTGGCAGCACGCTAAACAAATCACCCACCAGACCATAATCAGCAACCTGAAAAATAGGTGCATCAGGGTCTTTATTGATAGCCACTATGACTTTGGAATCTTTCATCCCGGCCAGATGCTGGATGGCACCTGAGATCCCCACCGCAATATAGAGATCCGGCGCGACAATTTTGCCGGTTTGCCCTACTTGCATATCGTTAGGCACAAAGCCGGCATCAACAGCGGCTCTTGAGGCGCCAATGGCCGCACCCAGTTTATCCGCGACCCCTTCCAGCAGTTTAAAGTTTTCGCCATTTTGCATACCACGACCACCGGAGATGATCACCCGGGCGGTGCTTAGATCCGGCCGCTCAGAGCGGGTTAGCTGCTCCGATACCAGTTGCGATAAGCCGCTGTCTTTGACCAGGTTAAGCCGCTCCACGGGCGCCTGCCCCGTTTCTGCCACCGTACCGAAAGCCGCGACCCGGATCGTCAGTACCTTTATCTTATCCGTCGATCTGACTCTGGCAATGGCATTGCCGGCATAGATGGGCCGGCTAAAGGTATCGGCACTTTCTATCGCCAGTACATCAGAGATCTGACCGACATCCAGCAGCGCGGCAATCCGGGGCAGCACGTTTTTGCCGCTGCTGGTGGCCGGTGCCAGAATATGGCTGTAATCTGCGGCGCACTCCACGACTAATGCTGCCAGGTTTTCTGCCAGCTGATGCTGATAGCACGGATGATCGGCCAGCCATACCTTAGTCACCCCCTGTAACTTCGCGGCGGCAAAAGCAACAGACTCGCAATTGGCACCTGCGACCAACACCTCAACCTGCTGCCCCAGCTGCAGCGCAGCGGCGACCGCTTTATGGGTTTCGGGCTTTAAACCGGCATTATTATGCTCAGCAATCACTAAAATCTTCATGCAATCACCTTGGCTTCCTGTTTTAATTTCGCGACTAATTCAGCCACAGACTCCACCGTCACACCGGCACTGCGACTGGCCGGCACGCTTACCTGCAGCAGCTCAATGTTAGAGCCCAGCACCACGCCTAAGCTATCAGCAGGCCGGACTTCAAGCGGCTTTTTCTTTGCTTTCATAATGTTGGGTAAGGATGCATAGCGCGGCTCGTTTAAGCGCAGATCAGTGCTGACCACTGCCGGTAAGCGCAGGGCCAGTGTCTGCAAACCGCCGTCGATTTCCCGCGTCACCTGCACGCTGTCTGCCGTTACTTGCAGCTCAGAGGCGAAGGTACCCTGTGCCATACCGGTTAATGCCGCTAACATCTGGCCGGTTTGATTGTTGTCTGAGTCGATGGCCTGTTTGCCAATAATCACCAGTTGCGGCTGCTCTTCAGCCACCAGCCGGGCTAATAATTTTGCGACCTGTAACGAATCTAGCGCCTGCTCTGTTTCTAACAGCAAGGCACGATCCGCCCCCAGCGCCAGCGCCGTGCGTAACTGCTCCTGCGCGGCACTAGTCCCAATGCTAACCACCACCACTTCCGTGGCCAGCCCCGCTTCTTTTAGCCGCACTGCTTCTTCCACTGCAATTTCACAAAACGGATTCAGTGCCATCTTAACGTTAGCCAGATCAACCCCGCTCTGATCCGCTTTCACCCGCACTTTTACGTTGTAATCAATCACCCGCTTTACCGGCACTAATATTTTCATTTCACTCAATCTCCACCCGAAAAATCGTCAGCGCTTTTAAAAGCCGATGTCACGTTATACCGAAATTTTCCCGGCAAATCCTCGCCATGGCCGGGGTTTATTGCCAAATATCAAGCCGGTTGTAACCACGGATATTGCGTATGGCATTGCTGCTCAAAGCGGCTGATCTCGGCACTGAGCCGTTCTGTGCAACCAATAAAATCCAGCCGGTTCAATAAGCGCTCCCTGGCATCGGCATCCAGCTCAAACGGGATCTGCAGCCCAGCCTGACTGGAGAGCTGCTGTTGCTGTAAATCCACCTGCCATAGTTGCTGTTGTTGCTGGCAATGCTGAAACAGCTGTTCAATCTGCGCCGCTGGCAAGGTGATCAGCAGCAAGCCGGTATTCAGACAATTGCTGGCAAAAATATCGGCAAAGCTCTCGGCAATGATCACGGCAAAACCATATTGCTGCAGCGCCCAGGGCGCATGCTCGCGGCTGGAACCGCAACCAAAGTTCCGCCGGCTCAGCAAGATTTTCGCGCCCTGATAACGCGGCTCGTTTAACACAAACTCCGGGTTAGGACGGCCATCGGCCAGATAACGCCAGTCGAAAAACAGCGCGCTTTCAAAGCCGTAACGCTCAATCGAGCTGAGAAACTGTTTCGGAATAATCTGGTCGGTATCCACATTATTTTTATCCAGTGGGCAGATCAGCCCGCTTGCAAACACGCTGCTCATTGCCACTCCTCCCGGCTGATATCGACAAAATGACCGGCCAGTGCCGCGGCAGCGGCCATCGCCGGGCTGACCAGATGAGTACGCCCGCCCCGCCCCTGGCGGCCTTCAAAATTACGGTTACTGGTTGCCGCACAACGTTGGCCGGCGGCCAGGCGATCATCGTTCATGCCCAGACACATAGAGCAGCCGGGCTCCCGCCATTCAAAACCGGCGGCAATAAACTGCTGCGCCAGCCCCTCTGCTTCCGCCTGCCGCTTGACCCGGCCTGAGCCGGGCACCACCAGTGCTTTCACGTTCGGCGCAACCCGCCGCTGCTTGATCATCGCCGCCGCCGCCCGTAAATCCTCAATCCGGCTGTTGGTGCAGGAACCGATAAAGACCACATCTACAGCAACACCGGTAAGCGGCTGTCCGGGTTGTAAGCCCATATAGCTCTGCGCCCGCTCGGCCGCCTGCTGTTTGCTGGCGTCGTTGAAGCTCGAAGGCGCCGGCACAGTGTCATCAATGGCCATCACCTGCTCAGGAGTCGTGCCCCAGGTCAGATGCGGCCGGATAGTACTGGCGTCCAGCACCAGTTGCCGGTCAAAGCGGGCCTCCGCATCTGAATACAGCTGACGCCAGTCTGCCAGTGCTTGCTGCCATTGTTCTCCCTGCGGGGCGTGCGGTTTATGCTGCAGGTAGGCAAAGGTCACCTCATCCGGCGCAATCAGGCCGGCCTTGGCGCCCATTTCAATACTCATATTACATAGCGTCATCCGCGCTTCCATACTCAGCGCCTCTACTGCGCTGCCACAAAACTCGACCACATAGCCGGTGCCACCGGCAGTACCGAGCTGGCCTATTACCGCCAGAGCCAGATCTTTGGCGGTGGCATAGGCCGGTAAACGGCCATCAATGCGAATTTGCAGTGTTTTTGCCTGTTGTTGCGGCAGGGTTTGGGTGGCCAGGACATGCTCGACCTCAGAGGTGCCGATACCAAAAGCCAGTGCGCCAAAGGCGCCGTGAGTCGAGGTATGGGAGTCACCACAAACAATGGTCATGCCCGGCTGGGTTAAGCCCAGCTCCGGGCCGATAACATGCACTATGCCCTGATCCGGGTGCGTCAGATCCAGCAGCGGGATCTGATGTTCCGCGCAGTTTTGCGCCAAAGCTTCAAGCTGAATACGTGAGGTTTCACCGGCAGCATCCAGGGTCCGGCGCTGGGTTGACACATTATGATCCATAGCAGCAAAGGTCAGATCGGGCCGGCGCACCGGCCGCCCTGCCTGTTTTAAGCCGGAAAATGCCTGCGGTGAGGTCACTTCGTGAATAAAATGCCGGTCGATATACAGCAAATCGGTGCTGGCATTCAGTGATGCTACCTTGTGACGCTGATAGATTTTTTGGTATAGGCTTAGTGCCATGATATTAGCCCTCCTCAGCATACTGCTGACTGGTCGCGATCAGTTGGTCGGTTGACAGCAATTGGTTAATGCCATCCAAATCGGTCATCGTGGCCGCCAGACTGCGGGTTTCGCCGTGCGCGGCCAAATGTTGTAATAATTGCTGTGCCTGGGGGATAAAGCGGTGCAATAGCGACACCGGATACAGGGCGATACGATAGCCCAGCCCGGCCAGTTGCTGATTGCTGTACACCGGACTGCGGCCGCCTTCTACCAGGTTATGCACCAGTGGGATCCGACCGGCAAACTGCTGGCTGATCTGCTGCATTTGCGCGTAACTTTGTGGCGCTTCAATAAAGATCGCATCCACACCGGTTTCCAGATAACGCTCCGCCCGCTCTAATGCCTCTGTAAAACCCAGTACACCCAGCGCATCGGTACGCGCCACGATCAGTGTATCGGCATCCTGGCGGGCATCCAGGGCGGCGTTAAGCTTGCCAACCATCTCCTGGGTGCTGATCACCTGCTTACCTTTTAAGTGGCCACAGCGTTTTGGCATTTGCTGATCTTCAATTTGCAGGCCGGACGCGCCGGCTTGCTCCAGCAAACGGACACTGCGTTGGGTATTCAGGGCATTGCCAAAGCCGGTGTCCATATCTACCAGCAACGGAATACTGACCGCTTCGGTTAGCTGCCGGATACAATCTGCCAGCTCATTCAGGCTGACCAGTCCCAGATCGGGCTGGCCCAGCCGGCTAAAGGAGACGCCGGCACCTGACACAAAGGCGGCCGAAAAGCCGGCCTGTTCTACCAAGCGGGCACTTAAGCCGTCATAGACACCGGGCAAGGACAGCAGTGATCCCCCGGCCAGTTGCTGGCGCAAACTACGCTGCGACATAAGCGGGTTACTCCGGTATCGCGATATGTTCAGCTAACAGCGAACCAAAGCCGTGGATCCGATCGGTAATGCCATTACTGCGTAGCGCATGCCAGAAGGTCAGCGCATTAATTGCCAGTACCGGCTTACCCAGTTCTTTTTCCAACTGGGCAGCCAGTTCGGTAAAGTACAAATTCGTACCTGCCTGCAGAATAAGATCAACATCATCGCCATCAACCTCGCGCACCAGCTGGCGGGTTTTGCCAAAGCTTTCATGTGCGATTTCCACCGGGCCCGGCGAGTTGTGACCTCTGATCCGCACCACTTCGTAGCCGATATCCTGCATAAAGGTCACCACCTGCTTATCGCCAACCGGCATATAAGGGGTGATCACACCGATTTTCTTCACCCCCGGATAGCATTTCAGCGCATCCATAATGGCCTGGGCACCAAAGGTGACATTGCAGCCACCCACTTCCTGTGCAATGGCGTTATAGCGGGCAAATTCACGATCCGAGCGCTGCTTGCCATCCCAAAAGGTTTCGGCAGAATAACCAAAAATCACATGATCCGGCCGGCAGGTCAGCGCATCGCGAAGCCCCTGCTCGGTAGCGGCGCCTATTGCCTGTACCATCTCAACAAACTGCTGCTCGTTGGTGACTTTAAAGGGTGGGATCACACAGCCACGGGTGGCTAGCACCACGCCCTCGGGGCGCATTTTGTTGTATTCCAGCTCCACCGCCGTATTGGTCGACGGCACTAACACGGCAAATTTCTTGCGATAACCATAATAATCAACTGTCATGTTGTGAGTCCTCAGAGTGTTGTCCTTCAGCCTGCGCAGGCATGGGGCGAATAAAGGCCAGGGTATGCGCCAGCAGTTCTGCCAGCTGGCTTTGCCGTGAGCGCAGTGCCGGCTCGGTATTGCGGCTGTCGGCAAAATGGCCGTACTGCCAGTGATTGGCCGCGGCCATTTCGATAAAGCGGGTATTGGCCGGAAATTTTGGTCTGTTGCTGGCTATTTTTTCCGGGGTAGACTGGCTATCCAGTGCCGCGGCAATCGAGAGGGTCGGTAAGGGTAGCGTACTAAGATCGCTTGCCGGGTAGGATGCCCAGAAAATCAATCCGCTTAGCCGTGCCGGTTGTTTTTTGGCAAATTCAGCGGCGGCCACCCCACCCAGTGAATGACCGATCAGGTACCATTGACTGATTTCAGGATAGGCATCCATCACAGCCTGCGCTTTATCAATGCCTAAAAAGGCGGTATTTAACGGCATAGGCACGATCACCGTTAAGACGCCTTCTGCCGCCAGCTGACGCATCACCGGCGCAAAGGTTTCGGATGCTGTTTTGCCACCCGGATACAGAATAACGCCCTGCGTGACTACCTTGTGGGCTGGGGTAAAACTAAGCCAGCGCGCAGTGTCTACCCGCACAGTGTCATCACTGGTTAATGCCTGTGCCGTCACTTCCTTTTGATAAGCAAAAGGCACTGACATCCAGGCTGCTACGCCGCCAATCAGTAACAGCAAAAGACCAATAATAATCAGTAGTAGCTTTTTGATCATGATATCACTCCCTCTTGAGCATTTGCCGGATAAGCTGCTGCCTCAGGCAGCGCCTGAGTTTTCACCCGCCAGCTCCAGATAAAGACCAGAGCATTAAAAGCACCGAACACCACGAAGGGTGTAGCAGGGCCAAAGGCCGAGAACAAATAACCGCCACCGGCTGTGCCCACCAATATGCCAACGGCGCCGGCCACCCCAAAAAAACCAATTACCGCACCGCGCTGCACTGCCGGTGCACGCTCGCCGACCAATGCCTGACTGGCAACAAAGGCACTGATTTCAGCAATACCCATCGCAAACAACAGCGCCAGCACCCAGCCTGCAGTTGGATCAGTGACAAAAAACATGCTGCAATACACCAGCGCCGCCAGGCCAGATGCGATGCTGACCGCGCGGACCCGGCTCACTTTATCGTTAATAAAACCCATCAGAATGGCGCCAAGCATAGCGCCGCTGACCACCGTCAGCACCGCCGGAACCGCCAGTTGCTGCATGGCTTCGCTCGGGCTCATCCCCTGCTGCATACCAAACTGCACCAGCCATAGGCCCAAAAAGGCCCCGGTAACGGCCAAATCGCCGCGGGATATAAAGGCGGCACCATAAGACAGTGCCACGCCAGGATCTTTCGCTGCCCGCGCGCCTTGCCACAGGCGCTGACGGAAACTGAGCTCTGCAGCTGCGGTAATCGCTTTGACTGCCGTCCCCACAGCAGGCGCCAGCCCGAACCAGGCAACCAGCGCAGCGATAACGCCAAGGGCGCCGGTAATAGCAAAGGTTGCCTGCTGCGCGGCGGCTTCGCTAAAACCGCCATCAACAAATACCCGTGGTAAGGTGGCCAGCAGCGGTGGGATAAAAGCGCCAAAGGTGGCCACTAAGCCCTGCAAGCCGTTGGCTTTACCACGGGTGCGGTTTTGCGTGTAGTCGGCGATAACGGTGACCATCATGCCCAGCATCGCCGCCGAGCCAAAGGCCACAATCAGCCGGTACAGCACCAGCTCAGTAACCGATGTCGCACTACCATAGAGTGCAAAGCCGAGCGCCGTCACCAGTAAACCGCCGGCATAGAGCACACGACGGCCGATTTTGTCGGCCAGCACGCCAAACACCGCCAGCATCACAATAAATACCGCTTCCTGCAGGGCGCCTAACAGACCGGTCAGGGTACCCTGCTGCTCAGGCGGGATGCCGATCACCTGCAGCAAACCCGGCTGCAGTATCGCCATGGCCCCGGCATAACCGGATGAGATTAACGCCACCAGCAAATACCACAGCAGATGACGCCTTTTAACGCCCTCAACCAGGGCAATACCCAGTACCGTTTTGCTCATAGTCGCTCCTCAGGCTTAGTGCTTAATCAGGCAGTGGTTTCCTGCATTTGCGCGCTGCCCATCCGCAGCTCAATCATGCGCGCTACCTCTTCTTCACCAAATACCCGCACAGCCAGCTTATTCATCGGATCCCGGCGATAACTCATCTCGCGGATAATATGATCCTGCTGCTGCAATGCCGCCCGCTCAGCTGGCGGTACCGGTGTCGCTTCGGCTAACCAGCCCAGCCAGCGGTCGACTTTTTCATGCAGGTATTTTTCAAAAATATCGATATTGGCATGGCTCAGCTCGCCCATCAGGCTTTGGGTGGCCGGGTTATTCAGCGCCCGCATGTACTGGCCATGGCTGACCGACCAGTGAAAATTCGGGTTGCTGCGCAGTTGCATATACCAGTCGTTAACCTCGTCATTGAAGTATTTATCCAGATAACCAATGTCGGTTAACAGGTTGCGTCTTGGCGTGTAGTCGCAGTAGCAGAACAGGTGCGGCACGGTACCAAACACGATCACCAGATGCGGCACATCGGTTTGCTGATCAAGAAAGGCCGTGGTGTTCATATCCAGAATGCTGGCCTGACGGTTACCGATCCAGGAGTTAACCAGCCATTCCACCCCCTGCCCGCTCCAGGCTTTATAGCTGCCTTCCCATTCGCCACTGGCTGAGGTGTAGTACTCACGATCAAAGGTGGAGGGGTGCTGCACCAAGTGCGGAAAACGGGCAGCAATTTTATCTTTCAGCGCCGTTAAAATGCCCCAGCAGCGCCGCCAGTATTCGGTGACATCCACGTTAGGGTTCTCGGCTAAAAACTGGTCCAGGGTTTTGGTTTCTTTATTTACTGACATAAACGATAACTCCGCGTTATAAGCCATAGCGGCTGAATTTATCCTGAGGTTTGCTAATCAGGCCTTTAAGCATGCGCAGGCTGATTTTTAGCGGTGACAGCCAGGCAATTTTTTTGCCCGCCTGGTTAAACTTGAGTATTTCGCTGACCAGATAAGGCGCGACGGTCTCAGGCTCGTCGCATACCGCATTGGCAAAATGGCGGCGACGCTGAAAGTTGGCTAAATCGGCTTTGGCTTCACGGATCACCCCTTCGGTAATAATCATACCGGGGCGGATTTTACCCAGCAGCACACCACTGCCGGCCAGCTCTTTGGCCAGCGCATTGGTAAAGTAATCGAGCGATCTTTTGGTACTGCCGTAAATGCCCATACCGGGAAAGTATTCGCCGTCAGAGCCGCCACCGAGCATATTGAAAATTTTGCCCTGTCCCTGAGCCAGCATCTGTTTGGCCGCCACCCGGCAGCATTGCATGGTGCCGATAATATTGGTGCTGACCATGGTTTCCAGATCCTGCTGCGCGGTATCCAGTATGCTGTTGGTGGTTTTCGCCAGACCCGCATTGTTGATCCAGATATCAATAGTGCCCATCTTATCCAGCGCGAAGTCGCGCAGCAGCTCCACCTCGGCCAGGTTGCGGATATTGCAGCGGCTGGCAAAAAAGCGCTCTGTGCCCTTGGCTTGCTCAGCAGCACTAAGCTCAGCTAAGTCCTGACCGCATACCACGACACTATGCCCCAACTGCCAGAACTGCTCAGCCAGCGCCCGCCCGATACCCTTGCTACCGCCGGTAATGACAATATTCATCTGTTACTCCAGCCATTTGGCGTTAGGATCCGGCTGGCGTACGCTGTAGCCGGTCGCGGCGATTTTATCGGCGGAAATTTTCCGGTTAGGAGCTTTAATCTGGCTCAGATAGGTCAGCTCCGGCCAGCCATGAGCGCGACAAATAGCCGAGAACACCTGTTGGTTGGAGTAAGGCACCCGGCTATTGTCGCAAACGTTGTAGATGCCGCTAAGCTGTGCCCGGATCGCATGCAATACAGCTTCAACCACATCGGCAAAGTGAATGGCGTACAGCGGCGCATCGGCCGAGAACACCGTTTTACCGCCAAAATACTCAATGGCCATCTTGACCCGGGTCGGAAAATCCATATCGCCGGGAGCGCCATACATATCGGGGAATCTGAGCACACAGCCCTCTGCGCTTTGCAGCACAAAACGCTCCGCTGCCTGATAGTATTTCGATGAAGGCTCATCGTGATTGGCAGTCGGTGTCAGTTCGGTAATCGGCGCATCGCCTGCACCACCGTCGCCGTAAACAGAAAATGACGACAGAAAAATAACCCTGTTGCAGGCGGCCGCAGCATGCTGGCAGCTGAGCTCCAGTACCTGATGGTAATGCTGTTCGCGCTCTTCGCGGCTGCGGGTTTTACGTACATCCGGCGCCACAGTCACTATTACTAAATCCGCGCCGGCAGCAGCAGCGGCGACTTTCTCACCCTCTTCGCCTTTTAGCACATGCACCTTATCCACCAAGGCCGACAAGGCCGGAACCTTTTCTGCCGTGGTGGTGGTACCGCTCACTTTATGCCCCAGCGCTTTAAGCTCAGCGGCCAGCGCTTTGCCGATATGACCTAAACCTAAAATCAGAATATTCATCAGTAGCGTTTGTCCTTGCAATGTTCTATTGTTATATCATATATACTTTATTGAGCGATACAAGCCCTGATGAGCGTTTTGCGAGACCCAGAATTAAAAAAATTGTTGCTTGGCCTGCAACACGTTGGTTTTGTTGTCGACGATTTAGACCAGGCACTCACGCAGTGGCAACGGCTGTACGGGCTTGACCCGGCAAGCATCCGGCGCCTGCCACCGGCCGGTGCTGATTTAAGCCAGGTCCCGGCCCGCTTTGCGCTTTTTAGCCTGGCCGGGCAGGAAATTGAGCTTATCGAGCCCCGCGGTGAGCCCTACCTTGGCCTGATGCGTGCCCTGAAGAGTGGTCAGGCCGGTATTAATCATCTCGCCTGGCGGGTTAGTGATATCGAAGCAGCGCTTAACACCCTTGCCAAATTGGGAGTAACCCCCGGCTATGTAACACCGGCTGGCACAGTGCAATTTGGCAATAAAAAACTGGTTTATCTGGATCCGGCCACCACCGATGGCCATTTAATAGAGTTAATTGAAATTGCCGACGCCTGACACTCAGCACCTTTGGGTGCTGCTACAGCAACATTTTAATACGCCGTCTGGCTGCCAGTGGCAGCAACATGGCTATTTTAGTTATCTGCTCAATGGCAGCCTGACCGATATTATTGAGCCCTGGCGCCTGGGTGTGATCAATAAATCGGATACCCTTATCATCCAAAGCCTGCGTCATAGCAGCCAATATCAGGTGCTGTTAACGGCTGACTGGCAGCAGTGCAAAGTGCGTGCAGCAGATAGCGCGCCGCCGGCCAGCACTGAGCAATGCCGGCTAACCTGGCAACAGGGCGCTGAGCCCGGTGTGGCCGCACACTATCAGCTCACGGCTGATCGCTGGCGCTATCAACAAGCCAAGGCTGACCAGTCCGTATTTAGCGAGCACCCCGTCGTCACTGAGCAAGGCGATATTGGCGGCCCTTTTCATTTTTTCCCGTTACTACGTATT
>OGCL01002098.1_pt1 | contig 14807 bp, 15 predicted proteins | sample 1570041 | NCBI WGS metagenome assembly OGCL01 (sample SAMN06266162, study PRJEB24511) | hot springs metagenome | isolation source: Hot spring water | place: South Africa: Limpopo | collected 2015-06-22
CATCTGCTCAAGCAAGGAGCGGACAAATTGCAACAACCACTCCAATCCCAAAAGCTCAATTTTGCGATCTTTGATTCAGCGTTGGTGGGCGACAATGACAATGTGTTGGCGATCGCTGGACGCTACAATAACCTAGTATTGTGGAATTGGGAGCAAAATACGGTGCGCCCCGTGAACTACCCCGAAATTGGCGGACAGGATGATTACATTCAGAGCATCGATGTCCCCGAATTTCGCCGCAACCTCTTGGCAACCGCTGATACCAAAGGTTTTATCACTGTTTGGGATATGACTAACTGCCTCAAGGACAGCAATCAAACCTGTACCATCGTGGATCGCTGGGGTGATGCTCACCAAGGTAAGCCAGTGCGTTCGGTGGCAATCAGCCCCGATGGTTGCTACATGGTCAGTGGGGGTGATGATGGCAGACTGATGTTTTGGGGCTTAACGGCGGTGGGGCGCAGGGCGGGGGAATTTGCCAACGGTAAACCCCTTGCTGTCTACAACGCCAATGTAACGGCAGTGGATGTGCGGGTACGGCAAAACCAAGTGATAGCGATCGCTGGAGACAGTACAGGACGGGTGCGGGGCTATCGCCAGGACAGACTGCCAACCCTTGGATGCGATCGCTAAACAGCCATGCCAGAGATTAAACAAATCAGCCTGTTTGACTTAAATACCGATCCGCCGACCTCTGCCAAAGCTCAGGCAGATGTTTCCGAAGTTGCGCCCCCCCTACCCCAACCATGCGAGAGTGAGGGTTTCGCCGACCTTGACCAACTGGCAAACCATGCCCGCCAGTGCCAAAAATGCCCCCTTGCCCAAACCCGTAACCAAGTGGTGATCGAGCGGGGCAATCGGCAGGCGCAGATCATGATCATCGGCGAAGGTCCTGGACAAACTGAAGACGAAACAGGCTTACCCTTTGTGGGCAAAGCGGGGCAATTACTTGACAAAATTCTCGCTTCAGTAGAGCTGAGCGAAAGGGATGTTTATATTTGCAATGTGGTAAAGTGCCGCCCGCCCCAAAACCGCGATCCCCTGCCTGAGGAAATTGCCGCCTGCAACCCCTACTTACTGGAGCAAATTCGCCTTGTCGACCCCAAAATTGTGCTTTTGACAGGCAAGTATGCCATGCTCACCCTCTTGGGGATCAAGGAGGGTATTACCAAAGTGCGGGGACAATGGTACGAACGCGACGGACGGCTATTTATGCCTATCTTTCACCCCGCCTATTTGCTCCGCAACCCCAGCCGCGAAAAAGGCGCACCCAAATGGCTGATGTGGCAAGATATTCAAGCGGTCAAAGCAAAGTACCTAGAACTCCAGAACGCACTACGGAGCCAATAAGGGAGCCGCCCCAAAGGTGGCATTGAACTGACGACACCATATCGCCACCGATTGATAATCCCCCAGATTGATATTGCTGAGAATATCGTAGAACTGCTCGCCAGTGGTGGATTTGAGCGGCGCAATGATCACATAGTCCCCCTCTTTGAGGGCGTAGGTGGGCGGTTGGGTTACCTCGACTACATTGGGCGCACGATGCAGAACTACAAACAGATCGGGACCAGCATCAGTACGAAAACTGCTGTCAAACTGCAATACCACTTTGCCTTCTGGGTTATTGAATAATTTTGCCATTCCAGCGGTGGGGTGTTCCGCAGAAATAAAAGCACCTTGGCGCGGGGCGATCGCTGTGGTCAAAGGAGTCTGGCAAGCCGAAACTAGCATCACCAGAGCGGGCACCGCCACAGCTAAAAGTCGGTTTAGCATATACTAATCAGCGTAATCGTTAGGTTTCAGGTTAAAGCTGACCATCAAGTGGCAACCTGTACCGAACACTTAGGATTAAATGCCAAGGGCTTGCTTGATCGCAGAAGTTACTGCTCTGATATCCAGAGTGCCATCAATGTGGGCGATGCGATCACGATAAAATTCCAGCAACGGAAAAGTCTTGCTGTGATACTCTTCCAGCCGTTTTTGGATTACCTCCTCGGTGTCATCAGCGCGATTTTGCTCGATCGCCCGTTGTTTCAAGCGCTGTAGCAAGATTTCCGTGGGCACAGTCAGATTAATAATGTGATCACACCGTTGGTTAAGGCTTGCCAGCAAAGTTTCCAGCGCCTCCGCTTGGGGAATGGTACGCGGGAAGCCGTCCAAAATCCAGCCAGCCTGCGCGTCAGCCTGCCCCATGCGCTCCGCCATCACTGCGATCACCAGTTCATCGGGCACCAAAATTCCCGCATCACTGTAGGCTTTCACCTGCTTACCCAAGTCCGTCCCTTCCTTAATCGCAGCGCGAAAAATGTCCCCCGGCGCCAAGCGGGGAATAGCTAACTCTTGGGCTAACAAATCTCCTTGAGTGCCTTTGCCCGAACCAGGCGCACCCATCAAAATCAATCTGGTCATGGTTGCTTAACCATGCCTTCATAGCGCTGAGAAATCACATAGGTCTGGATTTGCCTTGCCGTCTCGATCGCCACACCCACCAAAATCAGCAGAGAAGTCGCCCCAATACCGCTGAAGGTTTGCACGCCCGTAGCCCGCTCTACCACCGTCGGCACGATCGCCACCACTCCCAAAAAGATCGCCCCCAACAAAGTGAGGCGATTCAACACACCGCCAATATACTCAGAAGTGGCTGTACCTGGGCGAATGCCAGGGATACTACTGCCCATTTTTTTCAGATTTTGGGCTAGGTCTTTGGGGTTGACCACCAAAGAGGAATAGAAGAAGCTAAACGCCACAATCAAACCCAAATAGACCACCACATAACCCCAAGTGTTGGGGGCGAGGAAGCCAGCTATCTCTTGCAAAATCTGATTGTTGGAGAACTGCCCAATCGTAGCGGGCAAAATCATCACCGAAGACGCAAAAATTATGGGCATCACCCCGCCTTGATTTAGCTTTAGGGGCAAGTAAGAAGACTGCTCACGGTAAATTTTCCGCCCCACTTGGCGACGGGCAGAAACGATGGGAATGCGCCTTGTTCCTTCTTGTACAAAGACAATGCCCAAGATCATCACCAAAAACACAATGAACAAGAGAATGATGCCACCAACGCGGGAGCTATCTTCATTTGCCAGCGCAATAGTATTGCCCAGCGATCGCGGCAAGCCCGCCACAATACTAATAAAAATCAGCAGTGATGCACCATTACCCACACCCTTTTCCGTAATCAGTTCCCCTGCCCACATGACAAACATGGAACCTGCGGACAGAGCAATCATGGTTTCCAGCAGAAAGGGAATCCCGGGGTTCACCGCCGCCCCCACGCCCTGAATCCACAGGGCAACCCCCAAACTTTGGATCAGCCCCCACACCAAAGACACATAGCGGGTATATTGGGAGATTTTGCGCCGCCCCGCTTCCCCTTCATTCTTCTGTAAGTTCTCAAGGGTGGGGAGCGCCGCCGTCATCAACTGCATGATAATCGAGGCATTGATGTAGGGCAGAATACCGAGGGCAAATATACCCAGCAAGGACAAGCCGCCGCCAGAAAAAATATCAAGGAAGTTGATCACGCTGTTGTTTTTCACAATTTCCGCAAAAACTGCCCGATCAATACCAGGGATAGGAATATAAATCCCCAAGCGAATCAGAATTAAAATACCAATTGTTACCAGCAGACGATTACGCAGTCCCGAAGATTGCGCCATCTGCATGAATGTCTCCTGAGCTGTAGGAGCTTTACCTCTTGCTGTTACCATGTTTTTTATTATACCAACTCAGTTTATTATTATCACCCATCCGTTTTGCAATAGCTGATGCTGAATAGCAGATTGCCAAGTTTGCAACTGATCAGCAAATTCTGGTAGAAGCAGTCCCTTGCGCCACAGCACCAAAGCCGATTCCCCTGTATCTTGATAGTAGTGTTTGCGCCTGCCCACCTCTACAAAACCAAAATACTGATACAGGTGCAAAGCCCTATAGTTGGATTCCCGCACCTCTAGCACTGCCCATTCAGCTTGGCGGTTTACCGCTTCTTGCAATAGTCCCCACAGCAAGTATTTGCCCAAGCCCTGCCCTTGATAATCAGGATGCACCACCAGCATAGTCAAGTGGGCTTCTTCGGCAACCCGCCACAAACAGCCAAACCCCAGCAGAAGCTGACGATTTGCAATGGCACCGAGTAGGGTACTATAGGGACTTGCCAGTTCCTGCTCATAGGCAGACAAACTCCAAAAATCACCCAAGCTCGCCTGATCGATCGCCTTGACTTGACTCAGCAAATCGCGGGTTAGGGGAACTAGTTGTAGGTACATAATTGGGTTGCACCCGCGAGAGGGGTATCTAATCTTTTTGGTGGGCAAACTGATAACCCCCACACCAACAGAGAGCGATCGCCATGACTGCGAGCACCAGCCAGCTATACCACGGGGCATGACCACCATTGACCACCGCCCGCAAGCCCACACTGGCATGGGTCAGGGGTAAGACATAGACTAGAGCCTGCAGGGGCTGGGGCAGTAAGTTTGGCTCAAAGAATGTCCCGCCTAAAAAAGACATAGGCACAATCAAGAAACTGTTATACAGACCGACCGACTCGATGGAAGTAACACTTAGACCCACCAACACGCCAATCCCCGAAAAAACCATGCAGTTGAGGATGATCAACAGCCAAAATTCAGGATGTAAAAAGTACCAGTTGCCCGTACAAATAATTGCCACTGCCACCACTGAGCTTGCTGTAATCAAGCCACGGGTTACGCCCGCCAGCATCTTGCCCAAATGCAGAGCCAAAGGATGCACAGGGAGCATCAGCAGTTCCTCAAAGGTCTTGCTGTAGAGGCGATCGCCACAGATGGAGAAGCTAGTACCGCCAAAGCCAATGGTCATCGCCGAGAGCGCCACCATACCAGGCAGAATAAAGTTGAGGTAATTGCCACCAAAGAGGGGAGAGCCTTTGAGGGCATTGCCCAAACCAAAACCAAAGGCAAGGATATAGATCAGAGGGGAGATCAAGCCAGAGGCTAACACCTGATAAACCCGCACCCGCAGATCGAGCCAGTCGCCCCACCACACAGTCCAACAATCTTGCCAGAGATAGGTGAACCAAGTCTCAGCTTGGGCTGTGGATTTAGTGAGATAGAGTTGGGCGGTCACGGCATGACACTCCTGTAGTGATGGTGGGTGTGATAAATTGGCATACATCTATCTTAATAATTCTTTCAGACTTGTGAGCGATTCTCCCCTGCCGATCGCCGTTGGTATCTCTGGTGCATCGGGTATGATTTACGCTGTGCGCTTGCTCAAATTTTTGCTGGCACAGGATTTCATTGTTGATCTGGTGGTTTCCAAGTCAGCCTTGCTGGTGTGGCAGAGTGAGGAGGGGGGAGTGATCCCCGCCAATTTGTCCAAGCAAACTGCCTTTTGGCGAGAGCATCTGCAAGAAACTGGGGGCAAACTGATCTGTCATCACTGGGCAGATGTATCGGCTAGTGTGGCGAGTGGTTCCTATCGCACCCAAGGTATGATCGTGATGCCTTGTAGCATGGCAACTGTGGCGAAAATTGCCCATGGCTTCAGTTCCGATCTGCTGGAACGAACCGCAGATGTGCAAATCAAAGAAGGCAGAAGGCTGGTGTTGGTGCCCCGAGAAACCCCCTTTAGTTTGATCCATTTGCGCAATATGACCCTACTGGCAGAGGCGGGTGTGCGGATTGTGCCTGCCATTCCTGCTTGGTATCATCAGCCGCAGAGTGTTTTGGATTTGGTGGATTTTGTGGTGGCAAGGGCACTAGATCAGTTGGGTATTGATAGTAATTTGATAGAGCGCTGGCGGAGCAGAACATGAGCAAAACTTTTGTCTATCTGGTTTTGGGCATCATCGGGGCGATCGCTACTATCATCTTTTTACAAAATTTGCAGTTAAGCCTGCCGCTGAGATTTTTAGGCTTTAGTTCAATCCCGTTACCTGTGGGCTTATCTATGCTACTTTTTTTGGGAATTGGAGCTATCACTGCCATTCCACTCAACTGGCTGTTGCTGGGGAATGGAGCATTACAACCTCAAGGCAAAGACGATGACCCCGAAGTAATTGATGTAGATTACATCGAGTAACTGGGCGGCAAATCACAGCGATCGCTGGCTACACTCAGGTCAAACCAAAAAGTAGAGCCTTCGCCAACCGTGCTGTGCAGATGTATCATACTGTGGTGCTTCTCTATGATATTGCGAACTATGGATAGACCCAGTCCAGTACCTTCTAGGGTATGTACGCGGTTTTCTACGCGAAAGAAGCGGTCAAAAATATGGCGCTGATCCTCTGGAGCAATCCCAATCCCTGTGTCAGTTACTTCCACTCGGACGCGCTGTACTGGGCGATCTGGTTGCGTAGCATTGCGATCGCACCAATTGTATGCCTTGATGGTTACTGTGCCCCCCTCAGGTGTGAACTTCAGTGCATTCCCGACCAAGTTGGAAAAAACTTGTAGGAGCAGGTCATAGTTACCCCAGACTTTAGGCAAGTTTGGCTCTACTTCGCTCCGCAAGGTAATGCCTTTAGTGCCTGCGTTGAGGCAGTAGGTACGCAGGGTCTGCTCGATGGGAGCTTGCAAGTCAATGGCATCAAACCGATACTGCCTGCCCGATTCCAAACGCGACAGGTCTAGGACATCGTTGACTAGGCGGGTGAGGCGATCGGTCTCGCGGTTAGCGGTGTCCAAAAATTCCTTCTTCTGCTCATCAGTCAATTCTGCATCATAGTCGTGGAGGGTCTCGATAAAGGATTTGATATTGAACAATGGCGTGCGTAACTCATGGGAAACATTGCTAATAAAACGGCTTTGCGCCGCATTCAATTCCACTTCTCTAGTAATGTCTTGAAAAGTAATAGCAATCCCTTTGAGATTGTTATTGGCACTCAAAACTGGTGAAATCCAAATTCTCAGAGATGGAATAGTTTCTGAATCACCAGTAACTCTGAATTCTCTGCCTTCCCGCTCCCCTGCGGCAATTTGCAGTAGGGGACGACTGATCTCTTGGCTCAGCCTCTCTGGTAAACGATTGAGAATGCTTTGACCGAGGATAGAGGCACTGTCTTGCCAGTTGAACATACGCACAGCGGCGGGATTTGCCAAGACTATTTTGAGATCGGAGTCGATCAGCACCGCTCCATCGGCGATGGTAGAGACAAGGTTTTCCAGCTTGGCTTTTTCGGCGGTCAGTTCCTCTATGTTTTGCTCTTCATAGCGTTCTAGGCGCTGTGCCATTTCATTGAAGCTGGCGATCAATTCCCCCAATTCCCCGCCAAAGGGCAAATCAATTTTTTGTTTGAAGTTGCCCCTAGCAATGCTTTTAACCCCCAGCACCAGTTCTTTGATCGGGCGCGTAATTGTAATCGCATTGGAAGCCGCTCCCAAAATTACCATTGCCCAAATGGAAACAAACACTGCTGTAGTTACATCCAAAGTCAGTCCAGAAGACACAACCACAGCGGGATTGGGATTGATCCCCACTGCCAAAATTCCCAGTGGTTGATCGGCATAGGTAAGATTGACAAACACATCGGTAACTTGTCCCTGTGGTGAACTGTGCTGGCGCACATAGGGATGGTTGGGTTTGAGGGTAGTTTCATCTGGAATCTGAATCTTGCGCTTAATGGCAAGGGAATTTTGTACTTCCGTAGCGGAGAAGGGAATACCAAAATAAATCTCACCATTGTTGTCGGCGTAGAGAATGTAACGGATGCTGGAACTGCGGTCATAAAATTCTTTGGAAACTCGTTCCAATTCCGCTAGGTTTTGCTGTGCCACCAGTGGAGCTACATTTGCCGCTAGGAGCAGGCTCAAATCTTTGCCAAAGCGAGTGTCGCTGAGGCGGGCATCGGTCTGAATATCGTTCACTGCCCAAAAGGTAACCCCACTCATCAAGAGGGAGACCATAAGTGTGATCAATGCCATTAGTTTGGTTTGCAGAGAGAACTCTGCCCACCACTGCCTTGCCTGTGTTGCAATCTGTTTAGGTGTGATCCAAACTTGCATAGCTTCAATTTTACTAGAAGAAGTCCAACATCCAAGGCGGATGCGCCATGAATAGGCTGTTAGCGATCGCTAGGGATTGGTGATCACCTTCTAGTAATCCCATCTGCGCCAGATATGCGGCACTGACGAAGCCTGTGAATAGGGAAGCTAGAGCATCAATAGCAATTTTCAGATTTCCCTGCCCGCCTTTGCTTACTGTAGCTTTACCCTCAGCCACACTCAACACGAAGTTGCCACTGTTTTGAGGAATTAGGGGATCACTTACCTGCCAGTGCAGTTCAGCGGTAATGCCTTGGGGGTAGCCCCTTTGTTGCCACGCCTCAGCCAGATCGATGAGACGCACCGCCCAGAGAGTGCTTTGTTTTAGGGTGGCGGTGGGGTAGTCTAAACCCAGACTGAGTAAGTCCGTACTGGCACTGCGCCATTCTACTAGGGGAATTTGCGATCGCTGATGGGCAAGAAACTGCCAAAACTGGTACACTGCTTCTGCTGACAACAGCACCCAATCACGGATAGAAACCAGCTTTTGCTGTCCCTCTGTTTTATATTCGCAGATAAAATAGCCATGCAATGTCTCATTTTCTTCTATTAGATAAATTGCCAATTCATTGGGACTGCTCAGCAACTGCAACCAAAACCAAGCATTGCGGACAATATAGCCAGAATTTAACTTTGCCTGTCGTGTATATAGAGATTCCAGCAATTCCAAATCGGGGCTGATTTCCCGTATGTTGATTTGGGGATTGGTCAACTTTTGCTTAAATTGAATTTGCGCGGTGGGCATCTGCCATGTGTAGTTCCCCCCAGCAAACTGATAGCCAAATTGGCGGTAGAGTCGGGGTAGGGCAGGATACAGGGTGGAAATGGCTACTTTTTGATTACTGAGTTCGGTGAGCAGTGATCGCATCAAATGAGATGCCGCCCCTTTACCTCTAAACTCTGGAGCGATCGCCACACTGGACACCCCTGTCATGCTGACTGATTGTCCTGCAAAATACTGCCCTGCGGGGAGCATTCCCAAAGCGCCGATGAGCAGATCACGATGATATAATGTGCGAATATCTGACTGCTGGAAACTATCTAGGGCATGGCATACTGATTCCTGAGGAATTACATAGGCACTGGCGATAATTTTGACAAATCTTTCCCGATCTTGGGGCAGGTATGGCTCGTACCTAAACATAAAACTAAACATAAAACATAGTGCAAATTCTCGGTGTGGCTTGCCCCAGCCATCTTAAGCCCAAAAGGGGTGTCTTGCTATCTGCTGTAACGCAAAAAAACACCCAGTGCCACACTAGGTGCTAATGGAGTGAAATATCGCAAAAGAGAAAGGGGGGTATCCCCCACATCAGCAATGGGCAACTCCCAAAGGTGACATCCTCCCGACGCTGACCTTTCAGGTACAGCGCGGGACTTATGTTCTCGCGCTCTTAGAAGTTAACCAAGAGCGGCAAAGTATTCCTTAGAGCCTTTGGGATCGGGCTTCATGGTTGCCTTGCCTTCTTCCCAGCCCGCAGGGCACACTTCATCGGGGTGGGATTGCACATATTGGAAGGCTTTGAGGGTACGCAGGGTTTCGTCCACACTGCGCCCTACTGCTAGATTGTTGATGGTGGCGTGTTGAATGATCCCTTCTTTGTCAATGATAAATAGACCTCTGAGGGCAATTCCTTCTTCCGTTAGCACATTGTAGGCAGTGCTGATGGATTTGGTAAGGTCAGAGACCAAGGGGTAGTTCAGGTCGCCCAGCCCGCCATTTTGGCGCGAAGTCTGAATCCATGCTAAGTGAGAGAACTGGCTATCTACGGATACACCCAACACTTCGGTATTTAGGGCTTGAAACTCGCTGTAGCGATCGCTGAAAGCTGTGATCTCAGTGGGGCAAACAAAGGTGAAGTCTAGGGGATAGAAAAACAGCACCACATACTTGCCACGATAGTCAGAGAGTTTGATGGTCTTGAATTCCAAGTCAACTACGGCGGTGGCAGTAAAATCTGGGGCGGGCTGTCCCACGCGTAAGCACTCAGGCATGATTGGTTACTCCTTGTTAAAATTCTTAAGAGTTAGTTATCATTCTTACCATAACATAAGTTTGTACTCATTACGAGTTTACTTTTTAGCTTTCAGGGAATGTCTGCCCGACAGCAAGTCTGAAGCCATTGGCAAAATCCCAGCCCCCTTGCGGTTTTTTATTGGCGGGTTGCACTTGGCTTAAAAGTAACCCCTGATCCGCTGTTTGCACCACTACCCCTCTGCCTTTGAGGACGACGGTAATCTCTCCCACTTTGCCCGTGCTGGGGATCACCTCTGTCGCCAAAATTTTTAGGCGATCGCCGCGAAAGTTGACAAAACAATTAGGATAAAAGCCGCGTACGCGGTTGTGGCTGACAATGGCGGGGTCCTGCCAACTAATTTGCCAATCTGCCTTACGAATTAGCGGTGCATAGCTAGCCTGTTGATCATCTTGGGGGATGGGGGTGATGTCAGCAAATTGCTCCAGAGTTTCTAACAGCAGGTTGGCACCCATGTCCGCCAGTTTTAGGCTGAGGATATGGGCATTGTCAGCAGGTAAAATCTCGGTACTGGCTGTCTTGAGCATGGCGCCCGTATCGATCCCCGCATCCATGAGCATAGTAGTAACTCCAGTCATCTGCTCGCCATTGGCGATCGCCCACTGCACTGGTGCCGCACCCCGATATTTGGGCAGAAGCGATCCGTGCACATTGACACAGCCATACTTGGGCATACCCAAGACCGACTGGGGCAAAATCTGCCCGTAGGCAACCACTACAAAAAAGTCTGCCCCCAAGTCCTGTAATTTTTGTAAAACTACTGCATCTTGACGCAGGCGCACAGGTTCATAAACCATTAATTTATGCTGAAGGGCTACCTGCTTCACTGGGGCAGGCACTAACTGACCACCCCTGCCCCGCTTGGCATCGGGTTGGGTAACCACTGCCAATACTTGAAAGCGATCACTAGCAATCAGCTTAACTAAGCTGGGTACAGCAAAATCTGGAGTACCAAAAAAAACAACTGTCTGCAAGTCAGGTTAATTATTTGTGCCATGGATCACAGCCTAGCAAATTTCGGTGGCACAACAGGAATAACCCTAGATAGCTAGCAAAAAACTAGCATCAGGCACTACCATAGGCGTATTGTCTTTTTTGTGGAAAACAGACAACTGTAGTGAAATATCATCAGTTAGGACAGAGCGATCTGCGAGTATCGGAAATTTGTCTAGGCACTATGACCTTTGGCGAGCAGAACTCCCTTGCCGATGCCTGCCAGCAGTTGGATTATGCCTTCTCCGTGGGGATCAATTTTATTGACACCGCAGAAATGTATCCTGTGCCGCCTAAAGCCACCACGCAAGGTTATACCGAAAGCTATATTGGCGAATGGCTGAAGACTAAACCCCGCGACCAGATCATTTTGGCAACTAAGGTGATTGGCGCAGGGCGCAATTTCCCGTGGATCAGGGGCGGCAGACACCCTGCCCTCACCCGTACTAATATCTTGCAGGCGGTGGATCAGAGCCTAGAGCGTTTGCAGACCGATTATATCGACCTCTATCAAATCCACTGGCCTGATCGCTATGTGCCCATGTTTGGGCAAACTTCCTTTGATCCCCAGCTAAATCGCGATGCGGTGCCGATCCCAGAACAGCTAGAGACTTTCAAAGAGTTAATTCAAGCGGGTAAAATTCGCTATTTAGGGGTGAGCAACGAAACTCCTTGGGGGGTATGTGAATTTAGCCGTTTGGCTAAGGAAATGCACCTGCCGCAAATTGTCTCCATTCAGAATGCCTACAACCTAATCAATCGCGCCTTTGAGAACGGCTTGGCTGAGGTTTGCTACCACCAGAAAATCGGCTTACTCGCCTACAGTCCCCTTGGCTTTGGCGTGCTGACGGGTAAGTATCTGACGGGTGGTATAGGGCGGCTAAATCTCTACAGCGCCTTTGGGCAACGCTACCACAAGGTCAATGTCCAAGAGGCAACCCAAGAGTATGTCAAGTTAGCACAGCAGAACGGCATCAAGCCCAGCCATCTCGCCCTTGCCTTTGTGCGCAGTCGGTGGTTTACTACCAGCACCATTATTGGCGCAACCACTATGGAGCAACTCCAAGAAAATCTGGCTAGCTTATCGGTTGAGCTATCTAGCGAAATTTTGCAAGAGATTGATAAAATTCATCAGCGTTACCCCAATCCCGCCCCCTAGATCAATGCTTCCCATTTTGGGTCTGGCTCCGCCTATCCTCGCGACTGAAGTGATCCCGCTCCAAGCGGTAGAGCCTAGTATGTGGTGGATTGTGGAGCGATCGCCCCTAGGCTGGATAGAAAGTTTTAGCCTAGATTCCCAACAGCAAAGGGTTAATGTAGTTGTCTCTAGCGATCGCTGGAATCCTGCGGACTACCTTCAGAGATTTAGCTTTTTGCGCCGACTTGGGCAAGAGGCACAAAAAAATGGCTACGGGGTGCTGTTGGTGAACAGCCGCCAGCAGAAACTAGGGGAATACAAACTGCAGGGACAGGGCTGGGCGATCGAGCCTGACACCTTGGGGGCTTTTCCCTTTCGCAGAGATACTGGCAGAGTGAGGCGACCATGAGCAAGATTTTGGCTAAGGTTTTACTAGCTGGTGCGGCGATCGCCATGCCTACTAGCCTCTGGGCGGCAAGCGCCGAACACATGGACAAGTTACTGCGTACCCGCCAATGCCCTGAGTGCGATCTACTGGAAGCCAGCCTTGCCGAAGCGGACTTAAATGGGGCAAATGTGCAGGGTTCAGACCTGCGGCGGGCTAACCTGCAAAGAACTCGCCTTGAGGAAGCGAAAATGGCGGGGGTCAGGCTAGAAGGGGCGAGAATGATGGGCATTCGCCTGATCAAGGCAGACTTGACCGATGCCAAGCTGTCGGGGGCTAACCTGCTGTCTGCCAACCTGCTCGAAGCCAAACTAGCCGATGCCAACTTCTTTCGGGCAAATTTGCGCTTGGTCAACCTAGAACGCACCACCTCAGAGCGCGCAATTTTCCGTGATGCCAACCTACAGGAGACCAATTTTGCGCGATCGCTCTTGAACGAAGCCAACTTTGATGGGGCAAATCTGCTGCTGGCAAATCTGCAACAGACCAGCCTCGTGTCAGCCCGATTCAAGGGGGCAGACCTCACCCGCGCCACCCTAGAAAATGCGAACCTATCAGGGGCTACCCTATTTCGGGCTAATCTATCGGGCACTAACTTGCAAGGGGCTAACCTATTTCACACCGACCTCCGCAGTAGCCGTATCGACAGCGATACTAACCTTGATCCCAAGTGGCTGTTAGTGTGGCGGGTTGCCAATCAGAGAACCGCAGGACAAAGCCTGATCCAAGCCGACTTCAGCGGTGCCAATTTCGAGAAGGTAAACCTCGAGGGCTTGAATATGGAGCGGTCAAACTTCAATCAGGGTTTTTTATTCATCACTAATCTGCGGCGCAGTAACCTCCAGCGAGCCACCTTTGTCAAAGCCAACCTGCGCTATGCCGATCTGCAGAGTGCTAACCTCTTTGGAGCAGATATGGAAGGGGCAAGACTGCTCAATGCCAACCTCAAAGATGCCGATCTGCGCCTTGTTAATTTGCGGGAAAGCGAGATCAACGAGGAGACTATTTTGGATCGCAAGTGGCGTACGGTTTGGCAGATTGTCAATCAAGGGGCAGAAAACAAAAACCTGACTGGAGCAGAGCTATCTTTTGCCTATTTGCGCCTAGGGCGACTGCGTTCTGCTAACTTGGCTCGGGCAAACCTCAGTGGGGCAAACTTAGTGGGTGCGGATTTGGTGGGGGCACGGCTGATCGAGGCGGACTTGAGCAATGCCAACCTTGAGGGCGCAAACCTGCGGGGAGCGGTGCTGAATCGGGCAAACTTACGCGGGGCAAACCTGACGGGGGCGATCACCACCAATGCCAACTTCTGTGGGGCGATCATGCCCGATGGTCAAGAATTTGCCTGTCGTTAGGCTATTCCGCCCCCAATAACAGCACCAAATCGTCCCGATGCACTACGGTTTCTGTCCCCGCATAACCTAAACGCTGGGGAATATCGTCTGACTGACAGCCGAGAATTTTTTGGATTTCGCTGTGGTGGTAGTTGCTGATCCCCCGTGCCACTTCTACGCCTGCGCTATCTACTAGACTGATGGCATCTCCTGCCTCAAACTTGCCTTCTACTTTGGTGATCCCCGCAGGGAGCAGGGATTTGCCTTTGGTGGCGATCGCCCTAACTGCGCCCTGATCCAGATACAACTTACCCAGAGGCATCATGGCGTAAGCGATCCAGCGTTTGCGTGCTCGCACCGTCTCTGGCGCAGGGAGGAAATGCGTACCGTGGGGTTGTCCTTGCAGTACCTCCAGTACCTTTTCAGGTTGACTGCCTCGCAAAATAACTGTCTCTACTCCCGCTACAGCGGCAATTTTCCCTGCCGTGATCTTGGTCAGCATTCCCCCTGTACCCCACTGACTGCCCCCTTTGGGTTCTAGCTTTTGCTGACTAAGGCGGGCTTCAAGTGCCTGCAGTTCGCTGAAGTTCAAGGTTGGGATCGGCTGGGCTGATGGGTGATGACGGGGATCATCAGCATACAAATAATCCACATCGGTCAGCAGAAATAGGTAATCTGCTTCAACCAAACTAGCAACTAGGGCAGATAGGGTATCGTTGTCGCCAAACTTCAATTCCTCCACAGACACGGTATCGTTTTCATTGACGATCGCTACAATCTGCAAATTCAACAATTCCAAAAAAGTAGCTTTGATATTGTTGTATTGCCTGCGGT
>OGCL01002101.1_pt1 | contig 14795 bp, 22 predicted proteins | sample 1570041 | NCBI WGS metagenome assembly OGCL01 (sample SAMN06266162, study PRJEB24511) | hot springs metagenome | isolation source: Hot spring water | place: South Africa: Limpopo | collected 2015-06-22
GCATGAGGTGTACTTCGGCAGCAACAGAAAATTTAATAATGATGGAGACGCTTTCAGGCTAATCCACCAAATACAACAGCCGCCTCATTTATTATTAATTGCCAATTCCCCTGCTTTTGCTTTATCATTTTTATTAAGCATGAAAAAATACATTGTTGCCATAACAGGTGCAAGCGGTTCCATCCTGGGCGTTCGCCTTATTCATGAGCTTTTAAAAACATCGGAAGTTCATCTGGTAATATCTAAAAATACTTTCTCGATAATTAAGGAAGAAACAGGGATTGTCTGGACATCCAAAAGTCAGGAGTCAGAAGTCAGTAGCCAGAAGTCAAAAAAAATTGAAGGCATCATTAGAAAATACTTTAAAACAGACAGTCTCTTTTTTTACGAAGACAGTTACATGGAAGCGCCCATTGCGAGCGGTTCTTTTAAAACAGATGGAATGTTTATTGTCCCTTGCTCAATGAAGACACTTTCGGGCGTAACAAATGGTTATGCAAATAATCTCATAGAAAGGTCTGCTGATGTGACAATAAAGGAAGGAAGACCACTTTTGCTATCCCCACGAGAAATGCCTTTCAGCGCAATCCATCTTGAAAACATGCTGAAACTCGCAAGGCTCGGAGTAAAGATAGCTCCGCCTGTGCCTGCATTTTACCACTGTCCTGAAAAAATAGAAGATATTGTAGATTTTGTTGTCGGAAAGATACTGGACAGTTTTGGCATAGAGAACGAGATATTTAAAAGATGGGGCAAGCAGTAAAGTATGATGTAGCTTATGCCAAAAAAATCTCATCTGTTAAAATAAAAATATGAAAGAAAGTTGTCCGGGAAGCAAAGAGATAAGAAACCCATATCCTGAAGAGTTGGTCTGCGCGTACTGCATGCATAAAAACGAGATATGGTCTGATGAGCCAGATACTCTATGCAAGAAATGCGGAAAGGCCATAACACGCGATATGAATCCCTCATGTATGCAGTGGTGCCCTGCGGCAAAGGAATGTGTTGGTGCTGAAAAATATGAGAGGCTCATGAAGAAGCTTCAGGAACAGAATGCCTGATTTCAAAAACCTTCTGAATATCATTGCCAATATAGATATATTTTGAAAAGTTTGATAAACTTATTCTAAAAAATTTTATAAAGGAGGCAAATAAATGGCTGCTGAAAATTCTTTTAGCTGGAGAAATGTAATTACTCTTGCATTGTTTTGTGTGGTTGCCGCATTTGGCGGCGGCATTGTTGTGAGGAATATCCTGCATGACTACGAGGCATGGAAAGTGGTCGGCTTCGGTGCAGCAGCAGGGATATTCATTGCTGCATTTGCGGTTATACTTATGCAGGTCCTTTCTTCCTTAAGGGAACAGAGGCAGTAATAACAAAAATAGTTCACAGGATAAGGCAAAGGAAAGCCTTATCCTATTTTTGCGACTTTACAAAAGAGGGAAAAATGACAACAGTAAAGCAAGGCGATACAATAAGGATTCATTATATTGGGAGACTTGAGGACGGAACTGTATTTGATTCCTCAGAGGGACGACCTCCTCTTGAATTTAGTGTAGGCGAGGGAGAGGTCATACCGGGCCTTGAGCAGGGAGTTATAGGAATGAGCATTGGTGAAACTAAGATTATCACGATCCCTGCGGAACTCGGATACGGACAATACATGAAAGAGCGGATCTTTGAAATGGACAGGAGAAAGATGCCTGGAAATTTCAATATAGAGGTTGGATTGAAGCTGCAGATGTATAGGGCTGACGGAATGCCAATGATGGTTGCTGTTATAGGCATATCAGAAAATTCTTTGACAATGGATGCTAACCACCCCCTTGCAGGAAAGACCTTGATATTTAAGACAACGCTGCTTGAAATAGTGTGAATCTTTTTGAGTTGGATAAAAGCCTTTTTTTACTCATAAATCACGGCGCCTCTAATGCCTTTTTTGATGCAATAATGCCTTTTATAACAAAAAAAGGCTATCTCTTGCTGATTCCATATGTTTTTTATCTTTTTTTCAGGGCATATTCTGGACATAAGACAAAAGAGGATTCAGGGCTTAATATAAACATTATCCTATGGTCATTCTTCTTAGCAGTGCTTGCCTTTTTGTTAAGCAACTGGCTCGGAAACGAGATAAAACACATTGTCAAAAGGATAAGGCCTTGCAATGTCCTTGAGGATGTCAGACTGCTTTCAGAATGCTCCAAGTCATTCTCTATGCCTTCAAATCATGCTGCCAATATGTTCGGCGCTGCAGCAGTCCTATATTATTTTAACCGCCGCTATATCCATTTATTAGCAGGCATTTATCCATTTATTATTGCTTCTCTCGTTGCCTTTTCAAGGGTGTATGTGGGAGTCCACTATCCGATGGATGTTTTAGCAGGAGCATGCCTGGGCTTTTTTAATGCCTTCTTAGTTATTGGATTATTAAGGATCGCTGAAAGCCGTTATAAAAAAGAACCTTCCACGACACTATTATTCTCTTTTCTCTTTGTTATAAGCGTTTTCAGGATTTATTACATTTTGCATGGACCGATTGATCTAAGCCCTGATGAGGCGCATTATTGGGAATGGTCAAGGAGATTGGACTTGAGTTATTACTCAAAGGGCCCGATGATTGCCTATCTGATTTACATCGGCACTTCTCTGTTTGGAGACAATGTCTTTGGAATCAGGATAATGGCAGTAATATTTTCGGCTTTTAGCAGCCTATTTTTATTTAAGCTCGCTAATCTTATGTATGATCGACAGAACAACAATGCAATAGCACAACAGAATCCTCAAGCTAATAGTCCTAAACCTGACTCCCTTATTGCTCTTTCATCAGCAATTCTGCTTCAGATAATTCCTATGTTTGCTCCATTTGGGGTGATTTTTACAATAGACTCTCCTTTTATATTCTTCTGGATATTTTCTCTATATCTTTTTTGGAAGGCTATAATTTCAGAAAACAGCAGAAACTGGCTTTTTCTCGGCATCTCTATTGGTGGAAGGCCTCTTCTGCTTTTGGGAGCTTTTTTAATAATTGTTGGAGTCCAGTTTATAGGGATGGGGCTTTTAGGAGAGATGCTTGTGAGGATATATCACGAGAGCCAGAAAAAACCAATATATGCGATAAAAAAGATATTAAGTTTTAACAAAAACACCGAATGAAAAAAGAAACACAGATTCCTGAGAAGAAATCAAAGAATATTATCAAGGCACTTCAATTAATATTCAAACTCTCTGTAAGCGCAATTCTCATATATGCCCTGACTTCAAAGATAGGCGGCAAAACCATAATAGAGAACATCAAAGCCTTAAATCCTTTTATATTTTTATTTGCTGTTTTCTTATATATTTTAGCTTCATATCTCTCTTCAAGAAGATGGAGATTGCTTATCCCCCACTCGTTAGAAACAAAAAAGCTCTTTTCCCTGTATATGATAGGCTCATTTTTCAACACCTGCATGCCAGGCATTATCGGAGGAGATGCTGTAAAGGCATATTATTTACACAATGAACTAAAGCTTTCTGAAAGTCAAAAAAAAGCAAATGAACTTCCACATTCGACAATAGCAATAGCATCTGTATTTATGGACAGATATGTAGGTCTTTTTTCGCTCATGGTTATAGGCATGATAGCGCTCCCTTTTACAATGAAATATCTTACTGATATGAGATTAAAATGGTTTTTGCCTGTTGTCTTTGCTGCCTTGCTTTCAGGAAGCGCTGTAATCCTGAAATACAGGATTGGCAAAGGCATTAAATTCCTCTCTGCAATCTATGATTATTTTAGGCTTTATAGTTTAAAAAGGGGGTTATTATTTAAGGCATTTCTTTATTCCTTAGTCATACAATTTACAGGCATCTTTTCTATATATGGCTTATCTTTAGGGCTCTCAATGAATATTTCATTTTTATCCTTCTTGATCTTTGTCCCTATTATAGTCCTGATCTCAACTATACCTGTATCAATTTCAGGGATTGGCATAAGGGAGGGGGCATTTGTCCTGCTTTTGGGTCAGATCGGGGTCTCCTCTGCTGCCGCAGTATCTCTATCTTTGTTATGGTTTCTTTCTTTTGTATTTGCGAGCATGCTGGGATTGCTTGAATACTTAAGATACAAAAAGACATTCAAAAACATTTAATCTCAAATTAAGCCGGATGCACTCCATTTGTTATAATAAAAAGTTATGTATAAAGAACAGGACTTTGATGTGATTGTAGTAGGCGCAGGTCATGCAGGGTGCGAGGCTGCCCTTGCATCAGCAAGGCTTGGACTCAGCACAGCCATTTTTACCATAAATTTAGACACAATAGCCCAACTCTCATGCAATCCTGCTATAGGAGGCCTTGCGAAGGGTCATCTTGTTAGGGAGATAGACGCATTAGGCGGCGAGATGGCAAAAATAGCCGATATTTCCGGAATACAGTTCAGAATGCTGAATCTCTCAAAAGGACCTGCTGTCTGGTCATTGAGGTCTCAGGCAGACAGGACAATGTATAAAATAAATATGCGGCGTTCTCTTGAGATGCAGAAAAACCTTGTTATAAAGCAGTGCATTGTAGAAAAAATAGTGGTTGAGGACAATAGAGTTAAAGCCGTTATCACATCGCTCAACGTTTATTACGGGGCTGGCGCAGTAATTGTTACAACAGGCACTTTTTTAAAAGGACTGATACACATCGGTCTTGACAGCTTTCAAGCTGGAAGGGCGGGAGAGTTTCCATCAATAGGTTTGTCAGATTCTTTGAAAGGGCTTGGATTGAAAATGGGGAGGCTGAAGACAGGGACACCTCCAAGACTTGATGCAAAAACTATCGACTTTTCAAAAACCTCTCCTCAATACGGAGATGATCCGCCTCACTTTTTTTCTTACTCAACAAAAGAGGTAAAAAATCCTCAACTTCCTTGCTACATAACATATACAAATAAAAAGACCCACGAGATAATCAGAGACAACCTCGATAGGTCGCCTCTTTACAGCGGAAGGATAAAGGGAATCGGACCGAGATATTGTCCATCAATAGAGGATAAGGTAGTCCGTTTTTCAGAAAAAGAGAGGCATCAGGTATTCTTAGAGCCTGAAGGGCTTGAAACAACGGAATATTATGCTAATGGAATATCCACGAGCCTTCCTTATGACGTCCAGCTAAAGATTGTAAGAAGCATAGAGGGACTTGAAGATGCAGAGATTATGAGGCCGGGATATGCAATAGAATATGACTTTGTATATCCTACTCAATTAAAGCACAGCTTTGAGACAAAAGGCATAGAAGGTCTTTTTTTAGCAGGTCAGATAAACGGCACATCTGGCTACGAAGAGGCAGCAGCGCAGGGCTTGATGGCTGGAATAAACGCAGCTCTTAAATTAAAAGGCAGGGAACCCCTTATATTAGGAAGAGACGAGGCTTATATAGGGGTTATGATAGACGATCTTGTAACAAAAGGCACAAATGAGCCTTACAGACTATTTACATCGAGGGCAGAGTATAGGCTACTTCTAAGGCATGATAATGCAGACATGAGGCTTATGGATAAGGGCTGCAATATAGGGCTATTGCCTGAATATGCATATGAAGTCTTTAAGACAAAAAAACGGCTTATTTTCGGAGAAATAGAGAGGCTAAAAGGCATAAGGCTAAAACCATCGGAAGATGTTAATAATACACTTATGTCTCTCGGCACATCTGCAATAACAGAAGATGTTACTTTGGACAAGATCCTTAAGAGACCAGAGGTCAAATATGACTTTGTAAGGAGATTTTCTGAACCATCCCAGTTAATTACAACGGATATCGAAAAGCTTATTGAAATTCATATCAAGTACGAAGGCTATATCAATAAACAGATTGAGATGGCTGAAAGGGCAAAAAAACTCGATAGTAAAAAAATACCAGCCAATTTTAAATATAAAGATATTTCTGGATTATCAAAAGAGATTACAGAAAAGCTTTCGGAAATAAAACCAGAGACAATTGGACAGGCGAGCAGGATACCAGGAATTACTCCTGCAGCTATATCAATATTACTCATTGCAGTGGAGAAACATTGGAAGACGAACTTTTACAAAAAGGGCTGAAACAGTTAAAAATAATACCCTCAGCCGAAATAGTCGAGAAATTCAGCATATATCTGCAAGAGTTAAAAAAGTGGAATCGTGCATACAGCCTGACTTCACTAAAAAAAGACGATGATATAATAATAAAGCACTTTTTTGACTCCCTTCTTTATCTTGAGGCAGTGCCGGAAGGTATATTTAGCATTTGCGATATAGGAAGCGGAGCAGGCTTTCCATGCTTGCCCATTGCTATAGTCAGACCTGAATTAACAGTTTGCCTTATAGAGCCGTCAAGAAAAAAGTGTGCATTTTTAAGGCATATAAAAAATACACTTAAACTCCAGAATGTCGAGGTATTAGAAAGCAGGGTTGAAGATGTTAAGGACAGGCTCTTTGATATAGGCATGACAAGGGCTCTTTTCAGTGTCAATGAATTAATAAAAAAGGCAGGCCATGTCATTAAAAAAGGGGGGGTTTTTATCCTAAATAAGGGTCCGATGTTCGAAAAGGAAATAAAAGAGTTGCCTGATGGTATTCAAATAGAGGTGATCGCAATCCCTTTACCCCAAACATCAATAAAAAGAAACCTCATAAAAACAATCATATAAACTATTTTTAAACACCTTTATTCGAACCTCGGAGGTTCGAATAAAAAGTTCAGACATTTTTATTGACTTTTGGTATAAAAGTGATAAACTAAATATAGTCATTAATTATCGAAAGGATGAGGGTATGCTTTCACAAATCCCTATCAAGATCGAAGATATAAAAAAAGAAGACAACGACAAAGAGATTCTGAGGGCTGCTATTATTGCAGAACTTGACGCCATTAATTTTTTATGAACAAATGGCTACAATGGCAACGGATGAAAACATCAGAAAGATCCTTCTGGATGTAGCAAAGGAAGAAAAGACCCATGTAGGAGAGTTTCAAGCTATACTGCTCATGCTTGATAAAGAACAGGCAGAAGAACTTGAACACGGCAAAGAGGAGATAAAAGAAATAATAGGCATGTAAGGAGAATAAAAATGGATGCAATGCAGGCAATAAAAGAAAGACGTTCAATAAATTTCTTTGAAACCAGCAAAGAAATCCCGGAAAATATGCTAAGGGAGTTATTTGAGACTGCAAACCTTTCTCCGTCGTCTTTCAATCTTCAACCATGGAAGGTGATAGTTGTAAAAGACCCTGATAAAAAAAAGATATTAAGGCAATGCGCCTTTAATCAGCCAAAGGTTGAGGAGGCATCTGCAGTATTGATTATGGTTGCCGACCCAAATGCAATGGAAGAGAACATAGACAGGGTGCTCGATAGCTGGCAGAAATTAGGATATATGAATCCAGACATGAGAGAGACATACAAGGGAATGGCAAATAATCTTTATGGTTCGGCTGACAGTTTAAAAAGGAAGATATTTGCAGTAAAAAATACATCTTTGTTTGCAATGAACCTCATGATTGCTGCAAAAGGACTCGGCCTTGATACCCATCCCATGGATGGATTTGATGAGGATTGCATAAAAAAGGAATTCAATATACCCGATGATACGATAATTCCTATGCTTATTGCTGTAGGATATTTAAAAACGGGTATAACCCTTCTTCCAAGGGCATGGAGAAGGGATATTAATGAATTTGTTAAATATAATTTTTACTAATTATTTTAGGAGGTTTTAAGTGGAGAGAAAAAATGTAATTGCGTTTCAAGGCAATCCCCTTACACTCATTGGTCCAGAATTAAAAGTTGAAGATAAGGCGCCTGAATTTACAGTGTTGGACAATGAGATCAAAGAGACAGGATTAAAAGACTTCAGAGGAAAGGTAAAATTAATAAGCACAACGCCTTCTCTTGATACCCCTGTTTGCGATATGCAGGTAAGGAGGTTCAATCAGGAGGCAGCAAAACTTCCAGACAATGTTGTCGTAATGAATATAAGCATGGACCTGCCTTTTGCCATATCGAGATTCTGTACTGCAGCAGACATAGACAAGATAAAGACATTTTCTGACCACAGGGATGCATCATTCGGAAATTCTTACGGCATATTGATTAAGGAGTTGCGCCTTCTTGCAAGAAGCATTTTTATAATAGACAAAAACGACATAATAAGATATATAGAGATCGTGCCTGAGATAACAAACCATCCTGATTATGACAAGGCGATTCAGGAAGTGAAGAAATATATCTAATAACTAATTACATACCATAAACAAGGAGGTTCTAATATGGCTTATGCAGCAAAGGATTATTCAAAACTAATAGGAATGGAGGGGTTCAGCGAGACCCTCTTAAAAAATCACTTCACTCTTTATCAGGGTTATGTCACAAATACCAATAAGGTATTGGATGCCCTTGAAGGAATGCTGAAGGAAGGAAAGACAGGAATCCCTGAATTTGCAGAACTTAAGAGAAGGCTCGGATGGGAATTTAATGGAATGAGGCTTCATGAATATTATTTCGAAAACTTGGGAGGAAAAGGCGAGATAAATAAAGACGGAAAACTCTCAAAAAAATTAGCTGAGGACTTCGGAAGCTATGAGACATGGGAAAAGGATTTTAAGGGCGTAGGAACTATGAGGGGAATAGGATGGGCCGTGCTTTATCAGGATATTGCAAATGGAAGGCTTATAAACTTCTGGATAAATGAGCATGATGTCTCTCATCCAGCAGGATGCAATCCTATATTAATTATGGATGTATTTGAACATGCATTCATGATAGATTATGGACTCAAGAGGGCAGATTACATAGAGGCATTCTTTAAAAACATAAACTGGGAAGCTGCAGAGACAATGCTTATATAAAGATAATGGAGGGGGTCATGGCTTACACTATCGTTGCTTTAAAAGATAAGATTACCGAGATGTATCCCGAAGTTGAAAAACACGGCATTTCTGTCGGTCTTGAATTCAGCGAAGAGAAAAATGCGTATATTCTCCACTTTAAAAAGGACCATCACGAACTAACAACACATCTCGAAAAAAAGGATGCTGACGACTGCATGAACAATATCAAATGCATTTATTTAGGAATACAGGTAAGCCAGTTTATAAAAAACTTTGAAGAGAGAAAATAAAATATCAGGAGGTGCATAATGCCCGTAATAGAATATGGAAGTTTAAAGATCAATGTTGACGATGAAGGCTATCTTGCAAATTTTGACGATTGGAATGAGCAGGTCGCCTGCGCTTTGGCAGAGAAGGAAGGGATAGAGGAACTCACAAAAGAGAGGATAGACATACTTAAATTCATAAGGGATTACTACAAAAAATACAACTACTTTCCTATTCTAAATGCCGTATGCAGAAATGTCCACCAGCCGAAAAACTGCATAAATGAGCAGTTTATAGACCCTCTTACAGCATGGAAATTAGCTGGTTTGCCAAAACCGAGCGAAGATGTTGTAAATGTAATAGAATATGGCCAGACGCCCACATAATATATTCCACCTACCATATTCTGACCCCAGCGGTTAAAATATGGCGGGTTGGTTGAATTTTTTAATATAATTCGTTATTCTTAAAATCGTGATAGGCGTTATCCTTTTAAATCTCGGCGGTCCCGACTCTCTTGAATCTGTAAAGCCATTTTTGCAAAATCTCTTTTCTGACAGAGATATAATAAAACTCGGACCTGCCTTTCTTCACAAGCATATAGCCTCTTTACTAATAAAAAAAAGACTTAATCATGTCATAGAGGCATACAGGCTTATAGGAGGCAAATCGCCTCTTGCCGATATAACCAATGCTCAGGCAAAGGCGCTGCAGGAGTCGTTAAACTCGTCACTCATCACTCGTCACTCGTCACTGTCATTTAAGGTCTATGTTGGAATGAGATACTGGCATCCTTTTATTGAGGACACATTAAAGCAGATGCAGAGAGACGGCATAAAAAAAATTATTGCCTTAAGCCAATATCCTCACTACTCTATTGCCACAACAGGTTCTTCTATTAAAGAACTGAAGAGGGCGCTATTAAAGGTTTATAAATGCGAAGGTGTAAAGGAGGAAAAATACTGCCTTAATTGTCCTCCTGTCTCTGTTCGTTTTGTTCGCTCCTGGCATGATCATCCAGCTTATATTGATGCCCTTGTTGAAAAAATACATGAAGGAACAGCAATGTTTGATAAAAAACCCTTTGTTCTTTTCAGCGCACACAGCCTTCCACAAAAATTTATTAAAATGGGAGACTCCTATGTTGATGAGATAAAAGGAACAATAGATGAAATAACAAAAAAGATAGATATTCAATGGGGTCTTTCTTACCAGAGCAAGACAGGTCCTGTAAAATGGCTCGAGCCTACTACAGAGAATATGATTAAGGAGCTTTCAGAAAAAGGAATAAAAGACCTTCTTGTAGTGCCTATAAGCTTTGTTTCTGATCACATAGAAACGCTTTATGAAATTGATATTACATATAAGGAAATGGCTAAAGGATTAGGGATAAATCTGAAGAGAATCGAATCGCTGAACACATCTCAAAAGTTCATAGAGGCGCTAAAAGATATTGTGATCGAAAACGCAAAGCATCTGGAGTCAATATGAGCGCAAAATACGATATAGCAATAATCGGAGCTGGAATAAGCGGCTTAAGCCTTGCGCATTATTGCAAAAATGAAGGACTTAAAACACTGATTATTGAAAAAAGCAGCAGGATTGGCGGAACACTGCATTCCCACTATTTTCAGGAAATAGGCTTCTGGATAGAGCTTGGAGCTCATACCTGCTACAATTCCTATGGAAATCTTATAAAAATCTTAGAGGACTGCTCAGCAATAAACAAAATTGTAAAGCGAGAGAATGTTCCATTTAAAATGCTTTCAGATGGAAAGATAAAATCCATACCTTCGCAGCTTAATTTCTTAGAACTTCTTTTTTCTGTACCGAAAATCTTTTTATTAAAAAAAAATGAGATGAGCGTCAGGGAATACTATTCAAAAATAGTGGGCATGAGAAATTTTGAAAATGTCATATCGCCTGCCCTTAACGCAGTAATCTCACAGAATGCCGATGATTTCCCTGCTGACCTTCTCTTTAAGAGACGTCCCCGCAGAAAAGACACTATTAAAAAATTCACATTAGAAAAAGGCCTTCAGACGATTGCTGATTCTGTTTCATCTCAAAAAGGCATTGATGTCGTATTAGGACAAAATATTACTTCTATAAACTATAAAGGCAATTATTTTGAGATAGCATCAGAAGCAGGCCCATATGAGGCAGAATATCTGGCAATTGCTGCTTCAGCATCTTCTGCGGCAGGGATCCTTAAAGAATCTTTCCCAGAGATATCGGAAAGATTGTCTCGGATAAGGGTAGAAAAAATAGAATCAGCAGGAGTGGCTGTCAAAAGAGAGGATGTTGAATCAATACCCCCTGCTGCAGGAATTATTCCTTCATCGGATATTTTCTACTCGGTTGTCTCAAGAGATACTGTTAAAGACACCAGATACAGGGGCTTCACATTTCATTTCAAGCCAGACTCTGCAAACAATAATGAAAAAATCAAACGAATAGCTGAAGTTCTCGGAATAAAAGAAAACAGGATAGAGCATTTTGTAGAAAAAGAAAATTTCGTGCCCTCTCTAAAGAAGGGGCATAATTTGTTAATTCAGGACATTGATAGGTCTATATCAGGCAAGCCTATCCTGCTGACAGGAAATTATTTTGACGGTCTTGCGATAGAGGACTGCATATCGAGGTCATTTAAGGAATTTTCACGGCTGAAAAAGATGCTCGGCAAATAAATTAACAATCAAAAAGCCTCCGCATGGAGGCCCTGATTGATTGTCAGCATAGTCGCATCCCTCAACAAAAAAATCGCATTTTCTGCACAAAAGACTCGTCAATCCTTTATCCCTCTCTGGAATCTTATATTTTATATCCCTTTTAAGCCTTAACATTTCAATCATAGTTTTTAATTCACGCAGCGTAAAATTGTCTCTTAGAAACACATATCCATTGCAATGAAGCTCTTCACTTCCTTCTTTATAATACTTGCAGAACCCCTTGCAGATAATTTCTGTATATATTGTTTCTTTCATATAAAAATCTCCACTAACCCCTCTTTTTAGAGAGTGGAACTCCTAAAACCCCCCTTTGGCAAAGGGTTAATATTGATGAGGGCAAGCAAGATTATACAGGTATCTCCAACAAAATCTTACTGTAACTCACAATAGGAATAGTCTTCTCCCTACCATTTGATTTGCCCTTCTCAAGCTCAATAAGTCCGAGTTCAGCAAGGTAATGAACATCATCTGATACATTTTTTAAATTTCTGTGCAGCAGCTTAGCAAGCTCATAGATTGACTCAGGATGCTTTGCCCTGGCTACCTTCAGTATTTTCACCCTTTCAGGTGTTATTGCCTTTCTCATTACTTCAAGACTTTCAAAATATATACAGGGCTTCCTTTTTCTGGCTCTTTCACCCCTCTCAAGCCGTTTCATAACATCTTTTGCTTCTTCCAGCACATCCTCTACAGATTTTATGCCTATGGTCACATTTTTAACTCTCATTGCTCATCACCTCTCTTAAGTCTTTGTAAAAATCTTCAAACAGTTTATTTATACCCTTGAATTTATAGGGCATTTCTTTATCTCCATAATGCCTGTGGTCTCCTTTGCCTTCGGCATTGTCATAGCCTACAACACGATTTCCACTTCTGATATGCACCAATGAGTATTTATATCCATGCGGCTTATCTTCCGATTTAGGCACCGCTTAACTTCAACAGTACCGCCATATTTGTCTTTAACCTTATCATGTACAAGAAGTTCTGCCGTCATATAATAGTTTTATTATACCTCATATGAGAATGATTTTAAAATTAAATTCAGGATTTTTTTGTGATATAATCTTTTCAAGAGCAAAAAACAAAAGGCAAAACATAGAGTCTCAGTGAAAGTCTCTGCGATAAGAGTTAAGAGCAGGGAGTTGGCATGAAAAATTTGGTTTTGACAATCGCTGACATATTGTGATACATTGTCTTACGGAGGGAAAATGTATGAAGGATACAATCACTATAAGACTTCCTGAGAAACTGCAGAAAGAGTTAAACGAAGTTGTGAAGGCTGAAAAGACATCAAAGAGCGAAGTGATTAGAGATGCCATTGAACGTTATCTTGCGATTAAGAGATTCCATCAGTTAAGGCGGAAAACGCTTCCATTTGCAGAGGCGCAGGGCTTAATTACAGATGAGGATATTTTTAAAGCAATCTCATGAGGATTGTCCTCGATACAAATGTCATTGTTGCTGCATTTGCAGCAAGAGGGCTTTGTTCCGAGATTTTTGAGGTATGTATTTCAAGCCATACAATAGTAATCAGCGAGCATATCCTGTCAGAGGTGAAAGAAAAACTAATTCACAAGATACGATTGCCTCAAAACATAGCTGCCTCTATAATTGATTATTTAAATGATATTTCTGTGATGGTAAAGCCGGAAAACTTGAATGAAACAATCTGCCGGGATAAAAAAGACATCAAAATAATAGGGACAGCATTAAGCGGCAAGGTAGATTTTATTATAACAGGCGATGAAGATCTCCTGATATTAAAAACATACAGGCAGGTAGAGATAATAACTCCAAGGGAATTCTGGAGCCGTTTGAAAGGTCAATAAATGGATAAAGATTTAGAAGGAAAGAGAAATGGCAAGGGCAGATAGAAAAAGTTAAGTTCTGTCCCCTGAATATGAAAAAGAGGAAAAATAATGTTTAGATTTACCGAAAAATAGAGATAGACTTTGGCATACCTCTCGTTGAGGCCATTTGAGGCATTTTAAAACCCGATTAAAAGAATGGTTGTTAACAAGGCAAGGCTGCTATTGCCTCCATTTAGCCATGCTGTTTGGTCGAATTTTCACAAAAACTATTTTGACGGGATAAGTTTTGCGGATGCCTCGGCAATTATTGTGCCGTCGGATTCTTTTGCAAGACGGGATTGTGCCTCGATGAGCCTCGAACTTTTCCTTATTATTTCTGCCTCTGCAATTGTCTTCTCGTTTGCTATTAAAGGCTTTCTAAATCGTACATTTATTTCTGCAGTTACGGGCATTATTCCCTCTGCTATGGCAGCCTGTATCATGGCTTCATCGAGGACAGTGGTTATTATGCCTCCGTGGATTATGTCTTTATAACCTTGATAAGTCCTTAAGGGAGTGAATTCAGCGGTAAGCTTGCCGTTTGAGTAATGGAACGAAAGCTTTAATCCGCAGTGGTTTTCTCTGCCGCATGCAAAGCAGTAATCGTCGTCTTCAAGTTTCATCAACTATTTGTTCATCATCTCCAGAAAATCTTTGTTGTTCTTCGCCCCTTTGAGCTTGCTGAGCAGGAATTCCATGCTTTCCACAGTGCTTAAAGGATTCAGTACCTTTCTGAGTATCCACATCTTGTTCAGGACATCCGCAGCAACGAGCAGTTCTTCCTTTCTTGTTCCAGATGAATTGATGTCAATGCTCGGGAATATCCTCTTGTCCACGAGCTTGCGGTCGAGGTGGAGTTCCATGTTGCCTGTCCCCTTGAATTCCTCAAATATGACATCGTCCATCCTGCTTCCGGTATCTACAAGTGCAGTTGCAAGTATGGTAAGGCTCCCGCCTTCTTCAATACTTCTTGCTGTGCCAAAAAATCTCTTGGGCCTCTGAAGGGCATTGGCATCGAGCCCGCCTGACAGTACCTTTCCGCTTGTCGGAGTTATTGTATTATAAGCCCTTGCAAGCCTTGTTATACTGTCAAGGAGGATAACGACATCC
>OGCL01002102.1_pt1 | contig 14794 bp, 9 predicted proteins | sample 1570041 | NCBI WGS metagenome assembly OGCL01 (sample SAMN06266162, study PRJEB24511) | hot springs metagenome | isolation source: Hot spring water | place: South Africa: Limpopo | collected 2015-06-22
GATTTGTCGACAGGAAAGGCATGATTAGACTAATGCGGCTGTCATCAAATACGTGACAGCAGCGCCGCGTCACGTATTCTGCACGATGATATTTGGAAATTTCGCGCTGTAGTCCTTGGCTTGCAACGCCAATTTCGCGGCGATACGCCGCGCGATCTGTAGATAGAGTTGCGCGGCGCGGCTTTCCGGTTCCGCGACCACGGTAGGGCGGCCACAATCCGCGAATTCGCGGATGTGACGGTCCAACGGCAAGGCGCCAAGAAGTTCCACGCCGTATTTTTCCGCCATCGCTTGCCCGCCGCCTTGACCGAATATGGCTTCCTCGTGGCCACAGTGGCGGCAAATATAAACACTCATGTTTTCGATAAGGCCCAATACCGGGATATTGACCTTCTCGAACATCTTCAGCCCGCGCTGCGCGTCGAGCAAAGCAATGTCTTGCGGCGTGGTAATAATCACCGCCGCCGTGACCGGGATTTGCTGCGCCAGGGTCAGTTGAATATCGCCCGTTCCCGGAGGCAAGTCGATGATCAAATAGTCCAAGTCGTTCCAGCGCGTTTGCGTCAAAAGCTGCTGCAAGGCATTGGTGACCATGGGGCCGCGCCAGATCATCGGTTGATCGTCGTCGATCAGAAAGCCGATCGAATTGGTCTCAACGCCATAAGCAACTTTCGGCAACATGGTTTTGCCGTCCAAACTATCCGGGTAGCCGGTGATCCCCAACATGGTCGGAATGCTCGGGCCGTAAATATCGGCATCGAGCAATCCCGCACGCGCGCCTTCCGTTTGCAACGCCAAAGCCAAATTGACCGCCGTCGTCGATTTGCCGACGCCGCCCTTGCCTGACGCCACGGCGATGATGTTTTTGACGCTAGGTAGTGGCTTCAAGGTTTTCTGTACGCTGTGCGCGACGATTTGCCAGGATATTTCGAGCGCGATGTCCTGAGCGCCCGGCAAAGCGGCGAGATGTTGTGACAAGGCCTCGCGCAGTGTGGCCATGTAGCTTTGCGCGGGATAACCCAGCACGATTTTCACGGCAATCCGCCCTGCGTCGACGTGGATCGATTTGACCGCCTGCGCCGTCATCAAATCGGTTTGCGTGTGAGGATCAATGAAAGCGCGCAAGCTGTTTTCAACCTGCGCGCGAGAAAGGCTTTCGGTCATGCGTGACGCCCTCTTAGACGGATGTGACGCGCGTTATACTTTGTGATAGATCGCCGCGCCTTCTTCGATGAATTCATGGGCTTTTTCCTCCATGCCCGCGAACAAGGCCGCTTCGGCGTCCAAGCCCTTTTGCGCGGCGTAATCGCGGACATCTTGGCTGATTTTCATCGAACAGAAATGCGGTCCACACATCGAACAAAAATGCGCGACTTTCGCTGATTCCTTCGGCAAGGTTTCGTCGTGGAAGTCGCGCGCTTTTTCGGGATCGAGACCAATGTGGAATTGATCTTCCCAGCGGAATTCGAAGCGCGCCTTCGACATGGCATTGTCGCGCGCTTGCGCGCCGGGGTGGCCTTTCGCCAAATCGGCGGCGTGCGCGGCGATTTTGTAGGCGACGATGCCTTCGCGCACGTCTTGTTTGTTTGGCAAACCCAAATGTTCCTTCGGCGTGACATAGCACAACATGGCGCAGCCGTACCAACCGATCATTGCCGCACCGATCGCCGAGGTAATGTGGTCGTAACCCGGTGCGATATCGGTCGTCAGTGGGCCGAGTGTGTAGAACGGCGCTTCGTCGCAGTCTTTGAGCTGCTTCTCCATGTTGACTTTGATCATGTGCATCGGCACGTGGCCGGGGCCTTCGATCATCGTTTGCACATCGTGTTTCCAGGCGATCTTGGTCAATTCACCCAAGGTTTCCAGTTCCGCGAACTGCGCGGCGTCGTTGGCGTCGGCGATCGAGCCCGGGCGTAAGCCATCGCCGAGCGAGAACGATACGTCATACGCTTTCATGATCTCGCAGATTTCTTCGAAATGGGTGTAGAGGAAATTCTCTTTGTGATGCGCCAAACACCACTTGGCCATGATCGAGCCGCCGCGCGAGACGATGCCGGTCAGCCGCTTCGCGGTCAATGGGATGTAAGAGAGGCGCACGCCGGCGTGGATCGTGAAATAATCGACGCCTTGTTCGGCTTGTTCAATCAAAGTATCGCGGAAAATTTCCCAGCTCAGTTCTTCCGCTTTGCCGCCGACTTTTTCCAGCGCTTGATAAATGGGCACGGTACCGACCGGGACGGGGGAATTGCGAATGATCCATTCGCGGGTTTCGTGGATGTTCTTACCCGTCGACAAATCCATTACGGTATCGCCGCCCCAGCGGATGCTCCACAACATTTTTTCGACTTCTTCTTCGATCGACGAGGTGATCGAAGAATTACCGATATTGGCGTTGACTTTGACGAGGAAATTGCGGCCGATGATCATCGGCTCCAATTCGGGATGGTTGATGTTGGCGGGAATGATCGCGCGACCGCGCGCGACTTCCGAACGCACGAACTCTGGCGTGATTACCTCAGGAATCGCCGCGCCGAACGCTTCGCCGGAATGTTGACCCCGCCACCATTCACGCATCGCTTCCAATTTCTGATTCTCGCGAATCGCGATGAACTCCATTTCCGGCGTGATGATACCGCGGCGCGCATAGTGCATTTGCGTGACATTGGCGCCGTATTTGGCGACGCGCGGCGGACGGATATGTTTGAAGCGCAAGTGTGCCAAACTTGGGTCGGCAAGGCGTTGCCGGCCGTAAGCGGAACTCGGGCCGCTTAACCATTCGGTATCGCCGCGCTCGTCGATCCACGTATCGCGGAGGCGCGGCAATCCTTGGCGCAAATCGATCGTGACCGTGGGGTCGGTGTAAGGGCCGGAGGTATCGTAAACGTACAAAGGCGGATTTTTTTCCGCGCCAAACGAAGCCGGGGTATCGCTCAGCGTGATTTTGCGCATCGGCACGCGCACATCGGGCCGACTGCCCGTAACATAGATTTTTTCCGATGCCGGGTAAGGGTCGAGTTTGACGCGGGAAATCGTCGTGGCGGGGATTTCTTTCAGCACTGCGCTCATAAGCCTGTTCTCTTAAATCACTTTGATCACAACAAGGCGCAGGAAGTATCAAGGGCTTTCCTACGCCGGTTTTAACCGGATCAGGTTCGAAGGGTCTCTCTCAGCCTCGCGGAAGGATTCGCGAAGCACCCCCAGCCTAGTTCGGATGGTCGATAAGCTAAAACATCCGCCTCGCGATTGCAAGTTGCCCGCAAAACCACATACTGCCCGCAATTTGTTGGACACTGATTTGCCGTTCATGCGGCCTTGCCGATGGTATGAGCCAGGCAGGGTAGGCAACGCTTTTCTGCCCACCAACTACTGTAATTTGCCGTTATATAATTTCGGAAAATGAACTATAGGATCCGTCCTAACATAACACTCAAACCGACCCGCTTCCGCTACGCTCTAGCGGTCGTCTTAGTTTTAGTTAATAGTGGGACTAAAAATTACACGTATCGATAAAAAAAGGGCATCCCTGCCCTTTGATTGCCATCCTGGCGGGTTAAATCGGCTTTTTGTTACAAACCGATGACACCGCCGTCTTCACGGCTGATCACGATGGTCGCAGAACGCGGACGCGGTCCATTCGGGTTGATATTCAAAGGAGGAACATTGCCCGGCGTGCTGAAGACATTACCGCTATCCGGCCAGTTACTGGTGAACTTGCCTGGCGTTGAACGATCACCCGGGTGCTGCATGTTTACGAACATGTATTTGCCATCGGGCGTGGTCACGACACCGGTAACTTCCTGATCCATTGGACCAACTAAGAAGCGTTTCACTTCACCCGTCCACGGATTCGCCGCCAGCATTTGGTTGTTACCGAAAGGTCCGCTACCTTGTTGGTTACCGCTCATATCGGTTTGAATCCACAGAATGCCGTTGTCATCGAACCACAGACCATCTGGGCTGGCGCAGATATTGTCCGCCGTCAATTTCGGACCATTGTGGTCAGGTAGGATTTGACCGCCGTCTTTGGCCAAGCCGCAGAACATGAAAATTTCCCAGGTGAATGACGTTGCCCACGGTTTGTTGTTGGCTTCACGCCATTGCACGATGTGGCCATTCGGGTTAGGGAAGCGCGGGTTCACAGCGCGTGTACCGGGATCGGTGGTGCTGGTGCGCGTATTGTTGGTCATGGTCATGAAGACTTCGCGTGTTTGCGGATGCACCGTACCCCATTCCGGACGGTCCATTTTTGTCGCGCCCATGATATCCGCTGCCAAGCGCGCATTGACTAATACCTCGGCTTGATCTTTGAAAGTGACGTTTTTGGCTGCCATCGCCGCTTTGAAATCGGGATGGTTGATGTCGAGCGGCAGCCAAACGCCTGTGCCATCTTCGTTGAATTTCGCGGCATACAGCGTCCCCTCGTCGAGCAAATCGCCGGTGGCGTTTTCGGTATAGACGCCTTTGCTGACGAACTTGTAGATGTATTCGTTACGTGCATCGTCACCAGAGTAATACACGATCGGTTGGTTGAGTTGCGGCGGGGACAACCAGCAGCCTTCGTGACGGAAACGACCGAGTGCTGTGCGTTTTTTTGGTAAGCTGCCTGGCGTGAACGGATCGATCTCGACGACCCAGCCGAAGCAATTGGGTTCGTTACGATAATCTTTTGTTGCATCCGCGCCTTTAGGCGTTGCGTCGAAACGGCTATAACGCTGATTACGATCTGCGTCCCCACTCACCGTTTCCCAACCATAACGACCTGCGTCCAAAGTGGGCACTTTCGATACGCCTTGGCGTGAGTGTTCGCGCGGTTGTGGATCGGGGCAGAAGAAGTATTCCGGCCAGTTTTCCTCGCAAGTCAGATAGGTGCCCCACGGGGTGTAGCCGTGCGCGCAGTTGTTGATGGTGCCGCGTGTGCGCGTGCCACTCGGGCTGAATTGGGTTTTGACCAAGTCGTGACCCCGTACCGGGCCACGGATTTCCATTAAAGTTTCGGCAGTAATGCGGCGATTGAAACGGCTGCCTGGCACGACTTCCCAGTTTTTGGTATTTTCGTTCAACTTGATGTGAACGATACTGACGCCGTGCGCGGCGATTTCTTTGCGTACTTCATCCGCATTAGCGCGTTTTTTATCGACGATGGTCATGCCATTCGGGTTGATGACATCGGGATCGATATATTCGTGGTTGACGCACAACAAGCCTTCTTTTGAGCTATAACCGCCGGCTTTGTAATCGATCGGAAAGTAATGCATGCCGTCGTGGTGCGAACCGACTTGTTGTTCTTGATCCAAGCCGGTATTGCTGCCGTCGGCTTTGTACGCCGGGTAGTTGCCCAAAATCGGCGTGCCCCAAGGAATGAAAGCTTGTACGCGGTAACCTTTGGGAACGGTTACGGTGTCAGAACGGGTGACGGGAATGGCATCAAAACCCAATACGGGATTTTTGATGAATGGACGGCGTTGTCTTGCTGCGACGCTATTTTCATCACTTACGTCCTCGTCTTCGACCATTGCCGATGCGACACCGCTGGCACCCAGCATCCCAGCAATCGCAACGCCGAGGCTACCTTGCAGCATTTGGCGGCGTGAGTAACTTTTTTCCAAAATATCGATGAACTCGGGATTGCCCGAGAAATTGTTCATCGCGCCTTCGCCTTTATCGACTTCATTTTTGGCTGTGATTTTATCGCTCATGTTTTATACCTTATAGAAGAATGGTTACACAGTGACTGAGTCCATAATCATAAATAGACGGTATGAAATCACTGTTACGATCACTTGACAAAAACATGACACGCGCATGTTTGCACTGTGTTTTTGGGGGACAAAAAAAGCTGCCTGGTTTCCCAGGCAGCTTCTTTGAGGAACTTGGATTGACGCACGCAACCCATGCGATTGCTCAATGATAACGGGCGATTATTCCAAGCCAACCGTCCAGCCTTTGGCCCAATCGTCGTTTTCATTGGCGAAGGCGCCAACGAAGTTGACTGCATCGAAGAATGGATCGTTGCCCGGAACGGGTTTACCCGCAGTTTTCAGCGGAGAGTTGGCGCGTGGCAGATAACCACTCAACATCGGATCGCCTTCGACGTTACCCGGTTGTGCCTTGAACCAATCGCTGACCAAGAACGCGTTGGTTGCGACGTCGTTGAAGGTTTTGGTGATGCAGTTATGGACATAGCTGTTTTCCATCGTCAAACTGCCTGACAATTTAGCCGGCGTGCCTGCGTGGGCGTAAGTCGCGGCGTCGTTGATCGTGATACAGGTATTGCCGAAGTTGGTGATGACTGAGTTGTAGATGTTCGCCGCCGTACCGCGTCGCAACACGATACCGTGGCCGCCGGCTTTGATACCGGTGCCGCGCATCGTGAAATTGGAAATGATACCTTTAGAACGCGGCAAGCTGTCGTGGCCGTTTTGGTTGTTGTCAGCTTCAATACCGTGGTCACTGCCATCGGGCAGGGTTTTGACATAAACGTACTGCGCTTTACCAACCCAGCCGATTTGCCAGTCGAAACCATCGTCATCATTTTCAGTTGCAACCAAGTGTTTCAGATTGACCGTACCGCCGAACATTTCGAAGCCATCATCCAGACCTTGGTGGCATTGCGCGAAGTCGATCGTGGTGCCGGAACCGACGCCCATCATCGTGAAGCAGTTCAGCTCTTCGTTAGGACGGACTTCAAAACCGGCGTAGCGGATAGAAATGTATTTATAGATACCGCTATTATCGTTCGGGGTATTGCCGCCGTATTTATATTGCGGCAGCGCTTCGAAGGTTTGTTCGCACAGCGCAGTACCTGCGGTACAACCGTTAACGGGTGCGTTACCCGCGATGACCAAGCCACCCCATTCGCCAGCGGCTTGTTCCAGCGGGCCGGTCATGATGATCGGATGTTGCGGCGTACCGATCGCGTTCATTTTCGAGCCGCGGTTGACCAGGACGAAATCCAAGCCTTTGCGTCCTTTGATTTTGGTATCGGGTTCGACGGTAACGGTGATGCTGTCTTTGTTGTCGTTACCAAATAGCACAGCACCAGAAACCAGCCAGGTGATGTCATTGGTCAGTGTCAAATTTTTTGTATAGGTGCCTTCCAAAACGCAGGCTTTAGGCACATCGACCGCTGGTTTGGCAAAGCTCGGGCAGCCAGAAAACGCGACCGGGTGCAGACTGGTTACGCGGAAAGTCAACGGGTTGGAGCCCGGCACCATTTGCATGACAACGGAATAATCTTTACCTCCAACAGTGATGGAGGGAATGAAAACTTGGCCGAAAACGTTGTCGAAATGCGCGCGATCGGTATTGGGTTTGGCAATGCCGGTTGCATCCAACAATCGCAATTCGACTTGCGGTTCGATTTTCGTTACCGCCAATTTGGCGCGGAAGGTTGGCGCGCCAACGTGGCTTCTACCGCTCGGGACGTCTACGGCGCTGATGGTGACGGAATTATCCGCTGGGTTGTAGCTGGCGACCGCAGACAAGGCATCGCTGCTGAGAACCAGACCGGTTACTGCGGCCAACGCAGCAACAGTTGATTTGATTTTCGGAAGTTGGGACATAATTCTTACCTTAATGTTAAAGTGAAATCAGGGATTAAAGCCCTTACAGGGTAATCCCTGTTTCTGACGCGAATATGACAGAATCTTTACAGAGAGATGACGGCAGTTTCTATGTGAAGCAATTCGCGCCTACGGGTAGACTCGAATTTATAGGGTATTCAAATATGCGATTCAAAAAGCCTTGTGTCATGACGACGAAAACCGGAATCCAGCACAGTGCCTAAATCTCATTCGTTCACATCCCTGTGAATGAAACCCTTGCGTGTATCCCAAGATGATACAAGGAGTTAATGGCGTAACAACGCGTCGAGTTCATCGCCGTGAATGACTTCTTTATCCTGCAAGACTTGTGCGAGACGATCGAGCGCTGCGCGTTGCGTTGTCAAAATGTTTTCGGCGCGCGCCAAACCTTCCTCGATCAATGCCTTGATCGCCGCGTCGATGTGTCGCGCCGTGTCGTCGCTGTAATTGCGATATTCGGCCGATTCGCTGTCGAGGAATTGCAAAGCTTGGCGCTTGCCATAAGTCAAAGCGCCCAAGGACTCGCTCATGCCGAGATAGCACACCATCGCCCGCGCGATTTCGGTGGCTTTTTCCAAATCGTTCTGCGCGCCGGTGGAAATCGTGCCGAGTGCAATTTTTTCGGCGACGCGTCCTGCCATCAACACGGCGATTTGATCTTTGAGCTCGACGTCAGTCGATAAAAATTTTTCCTCGACGGGGAGTTGCAAGGTATAACCCAGCGCCGAAACGCCCCGTGGAATGATGGAGATTTTATGTACGGGTTGCCCGGTCGGGACGTTTTTCGCCACCAAGGCATGCCCGGCTTCGTGATAGGCGACGCGGCGTTTTTCCTCCGGCCCCAACGCGCGCGATTTTTTCTCGGGGCCGGTGAGCACGCGGTCGATAGCGGCGTCGAAGTCTTCCATGCTGACGTGGGTGTGTGCGCTGCGTGCCGCATGAATCGCCGCTTCGTTGGCGATGTTCGACAAATCAGCGCCAACCAGTCCAGGGGTGCGTTTACCAACGACACTGAGATCGACATCCGGCGCCAATTGCATTTTCGCAATGTGGAGTTTGAGGATTTTGATGCGGTCTTCCAAATCCGGCTTATCGACGATGATTTGCCGATCGAAACGTCCGGCGCGCAACAAGGCCTTGTCGAGAATTTCCGGACGGTTGGTTGCGGCGAGCACGACGACGCCGGCAGAGGGATCGAAACCGTCCATTTCCGTCAACAGCTGATTCAAGGTTTGTTCGCGTTCGTCGTGTCCGCCCATGATCACCGGGCCGCCGCGTGAACGGCCAACGGCATCCAATTCGTCGATGAAGATAATGCACGGCGCTTTTTGCCGGGCTTGTTCGAACAAATCGCGCACGCGCGCTGCGCCGACGCCGACAAAGAGTTCGATGAATTCCGAGCCGCTGATATTGAAGAAAGGGACGCCCGCCTCCCCGGCGACGGCACGTGCCAACAGGGTTTTACCTGTGCCAGGGGGGCCGACCAGCAAGGCGCCTTTCGGCATCCGTCCGCCGAGTTTCTGGATTTTTTCTGGCGATTTTAGAAACTCGATGACTTCTTTTAATTCCTGTTTGGCGCTTTCACAGCCGGCGACATCGTCGAACGTCACTTTTGGCAAGGTTTCCGGTTGGATGCGCATTTTATTGCCGAGATTTAAAAAACCTCGTCCCATGCCTCCACCACTGCGGCGTAGTAACCATGACCACAGCGCGAACAGAATCAACATGGGGATGATCCAATAGAACAGCAGATTACCGAACCAGCTCTCACCACTGCGTACGATGTATTTGACCTCGTGTTCGGCCAAGTTTTCGGCCAGATTGTGGTTCCACAGCGGGAACGTGATGAACGGACGTGGCGCGCCATTCTCGTCATCGGGCTTGACGAAGCCAGTGATCGCTTTTTCGGTGACGATGGCGCGATCAATCTTGTTTTGTTTGACGAGCTGCAAGAATTCACTGTACGGCAATTCGTCTTGTTGTAATTCCTGCGCTTGATTGAAGAGCGTGACCAAGATCAATGCGCCCAAGCCGATCAGCAAATAACGCAGGAAATCTTTGTTTTTGTCGTCGGGTGCGTTGGGGGTGTCGGACTTGAATAGCCATTGATAAAGTTGGGCAAGGAGGTGTCGCAAGGCGCTCACGCCGCGCCACAGGTTTTCGAGGATTCGTTGTAACGAAATATCGGTTTGACGCTTATTCATGATCACCTCGTTGTTTACCAGCAACTCGCCGCTGTGTAACCCGAAGCGGCCCCCGTTACGCCTTTTTGTCCTGCTTGGTTGATTGTGAACGTGCCGCATTTATCGCCGGTTTGCGCGCCAGTGGGCGCCGCCGTGGCGTTGTAAGCGGTGGCAGTATTGCCCGTGACGGCAATCGTGTAATAACCTTCGCTGGAAGTAGCGCCGACACCGATTTGGGCCAATGTGCCGTAAGTGGTATTGTTGGCGCGCCATTTTTCTTGCGCCAACTGCACTTGCAACAGCGCGGCCTTGGCGTCGGAACGGCGGCTTTTCATGACGCTTTCGCGATACGAAGGGTAGGCGATCGCCGCCAAGATGCCGACGATGGCGACAGCGATCATCAGTTCTAACAGCGTGAAACCGCGTTTTGAAGAAAAAGTAGTCATGGTGATTGCTCCTGTCGGTGAGATTCTGGTTACCTGTCACATCAAAATTTCGGCTCGTCGATCCTCAACTGTGGGAACGAGTCGTATGCGTAGTTTTATGATTCCCACGTTCCAAGCATGGGGACCATCGTCAATCGTTCCGCAGTGATCGGAGCGCAACGCCACGCGGCGGGCGTTCCCGCCGGAGTGTGAGAACGATTGTCACATGCGCCGTTTTACTCGGCGTTTTTTGCTTTCGAAAAGCTTGAGCGCGATATAAGTGAACCAACCAATCAATAGCATTGCCACGCTCAACAGAGTGTAGGAAATTTGCCACGGCAGACCTTCGGTCATCATCGTGAATTCCGACATGCCACCGATGCCGGCGATGACGTTGAGTGGCATGAAGACCACACTGATGATGGTCAGTTGTGAAATGCGTTGGTTTTGATTGACGTTGATAAAACCCACTGTCGCATCCATCAAAAAATTGATTTTCTCGAATAAAAACGCCGTGTGATTGTTGATCGATTCGATGTCGCGCAGGACCTGGTTGGCAACGGCTAGTTGCGCCTGGCTCAAGAAGCGTCCACGCATCAAGAACGAAATCGCCCGTTGCGTGTTCAACATATTACCGCGGATTAAGCCATTCAAATCTTCTTGCGTCGCAATGTCGGCCAAAATGCGCGTCGCGTCGGCATCGGTGATGGTTTCGCTGAGTACCTGTTGGCCCACACGACGCAGAATAGCGTAGCTGTCTTCCAAGGCGTCGGCGGAATACTCGACGTCGGCATCGTAAAGATTAAGTAAAACGTCTTTGCAATCGGAAAAATAACAGGGTTGATTGCGCGCGCGCAGTCGTTGCAAGCGGAAAATCGGCAGCTCCTCGTTACGCACCGTGAACAAAATGTTGCTGTGGACGATGAACGCGACCGGAATACTGCGCGAATTGCCGCCACGATCGAGCAGAAAATTAGAGTGGAGGTGTACATTGTCGTGTGCTTCGATGTAAAACCTGGCACTGGCTTCTAAATCGGTCAATTCGTCGGGATCGGGGAGTTCCACGCCATAATGCCGGCCAATCGCGTTGCGTTCCGACGGCGAGGCGTTCATCAAATCGATCCAGATTGGCTGTAACGCGACCAAATCTTTACGGTCGTTGACTTCGAAGATTCGCGCGCAGCCATCGATTAATTCACAAGCCATGATTTGACCGGTAGAAAATTGCGGTTCACGGCCATCGGTCAAAACGATGCGGAGGTCATCAGGAAGCTCCCACAGAATATCATCGGCGATTTCTGGACGTACCAAGGCCCAAAGCAAACGCGCATCTTCCAAGGGTACAGCTTCGAAAATTGCGCTGATTTCCGAAGGAGACAATTTTCCCAATACGGTTTGCAATTCGGTTAAATGTTGCTTATGGGTGACCGATTCGACTAAATCATGGCGCTGCATGTGCTGATGCCGCAGCATGTGCTCGACAACTTTTTGTTTGCTCAATAATTCGATCACAACCTGTAACGACATTGTCCGCTCCAATAAAACTCATTTGACGTGATGACGCTGCGAAGCATTTCTCAGACGACATTGCTTAAAGAAATCGGTCAAAAGTTCCGCGCATTCGGCCTGTAACACCCCGCCTTGCCAAGCGATGCGATGATTCAAGAACGCCGCATCGGCCAGTTGTAAAGCATGACAGACTGCACCGCGTTGTGGGTCGAATGCGCCGAACACCAGACGCGCGATGCGCGCGTGGACCATCGCCGTCATGCACATCGCGCAGGGTTCCAAGGTTACGTACAGCGTGCAACCGACGAGCCGATAATTGCCTAAGGTTTGCCCCGCCGCGCGCAAGGCGACGATTTCTGCGTGGGCGGTTGGGTCGTGGCTCGAAATCGGTTGATTCCAACCTTCGCCGAGGCAGCGTCCCGCTCGCTCCACTACTGCACCGATCGGAACTTCACCGCGCTGCGCGGCGCGCTGTGCTAATCGCAAAGCATAGCGCATCCATGCAGTATCGTCAGGTGTCTCCGCGACCATGTCGCCGTCATTCCCATTCGATGGTCGCGGGGGGTTTGCCGGAAATATCGTACACCACGCGCGAAATGCCGCCGACTTCATTGATGATGCGCCGCGACACTTCGTCCAAAAATTCATACGGCAAATGCGCCCAGCGCGCCGTCATGAAATCGATGGTTTCGACGGCGCGCAGCGCGATGACATCGTCGTAGCGGCGGCCGTCGCCCATTACGCCGACCGACTTGACCGGCAAATACACGGCAAACGCTTGGCTGACACGGTCGTAAAGCTCATGAGTGCGCAAGGCCGCGATGAAAATCGCATCGGCGCGGCGCAGGATGTCCGCATACTCGGGTTTGACCTCGCCCAAAATACGCACGCCAAGCCCAGGACCCGGGAAGGGATGGCGGTAGATCATCTCATAGGGCAAACCGAGTTCTAATCCAATTTTACGCACCTCGTCCTTGAACAATTCGCGCAACGGTTCGAGAAGTTTCAGGCGCATGTGGTCCGGCAAACCGGCGACGTTGTGGTGCGATTTGATCAAATGCGCTTTACCGGTGCGTGCGCCCGCCGACTCGATGACGTCGGGATAAATCGTCCCTTGCGCCAACCATTGGACGTTGGACAAACTCGCCGCCGTCTCGTCGAAAATCTCGACGAACAAACGGCCGATGATTTTGCGTTTCTGTTCCGGATCGCTGACGCCTTGGAGCGCCGCGAAAAAGCGCGCGCTGGCATCGATGCGGATCACGTGTACCCCCATGTGTTCGGCGAACGTGCGCATGACTTGATCGCCTTCGTCGAGACGCAGTAAGCCGGTATCGACAAAGACACACGTCAGTTGCTCGCCCAGCGCTTGGTGCAGCAAGGCCGCGACGACCGAAGAATCGACGCCGCCAGACAAACCGAGCACCACGTGTTCAGCGCCGACCTGTTCGCGGACGTGTTGAATGGTGTCATCGATGATATGGCGCGGCGTCCACAAGGTTTCACACTGGCAGATTTCGGTGACGAAGCGCGCCAAGATGCGCGCGCCTTGCCGGGTATGCGTGACTTCGGGATGGAATTGCACGCCATAGAAGCCGCGCCCTTCGTCGGCCATACCGGCGATGGGCGCGCCGTCGGAACTGGCGATGCGCAGGAAACCCGGCGGCAATTCGGTCACGCGGTCGCCGTGGCTCATCCAGACGTCGAGCAAGCCATAGCCTTCTGGCGAAGTGTGATCTTCGATCGCAGTCAAAAGACGCGAATGGCCATGCGCGCGCACTTGCGCATAGCCGAATTCGCGATGGTCGGACGCGACGACTTGGCCGCCCAATTGCGCGGCCATGGTTTGCATGCCGTAACAGATGCCGAGGACGGGTACGCCCAGTCGAAATACTTCGTCCGGCGCGCGCGGCGTATCGTCGCGCGTCACCGTTTCCGGCCCGCCGGACAAAATGATGCCGCGCGGCGCGAAGCGTCGGATTGCCGCATCGTCCCAATCGTAGGGGTGGATTTCGCAATAGACGCCGATTTCCCGCACGCGGCGCGCGATGAGTTGCGTGTATTGCGAACCGAAATCGAGAATCAGGATTTTGTGGTGATGGATGTCGGTGGTCAAGAGTTGGGTCACGGGAGTACTCTGCAATCAAGAAATGACAAAAGGCTTGAGGTGCGGATTGATTCGCATTCGTCGGTTCACGTCAGTAAAGCCGAATGGATTCGGTTATTTCTCTGAATATTGCCGCGCTTGCTCGATCAGGTCGATCAAAGTTTTAAAATCGAAGCGATCGAGTAGATCTTTTATGTTCGATACCAGCGTCGCACAGTGTACCGGGCTGTGTTCGAGTAATTGTTCGACCGCTTCGAGATCTAATTCGTGCGCAGCATTCCACAATGCTTCGAGTAGATCTTGCGGCAAAGTTGCCAATAATGCGGGTGTCAACATCGATTCTGCTTTGCTGTTCGCGGCGATTTTGTCTTGTGTGACAAAATGCGCGCCGAGCAACCGCCCCAGACATTCGAAAATCTCTTCCTGGCGATAGGGTTTGCTGATGAAATCATCCGCGCCGGCGTCGATCAATTCCTGACGCTGATTTTTGAACACCGACGCTGTCAGCGCGACGATTTTCGTTTGTTTGCCGCCGGGCAGGGCGCGGATGCGCCGCGTCGCCGTCAAACCATCCATGACTGGCATGCGCCGATCCATCCACACGAAATGCGGCTGCCAAATTTGGAACGCGCGCACGCCTTCTTCGCCATTCGTGGCTTCGTAGACAATGAAACCCGCTGCTTCCAAGATGCTTTTCAGCAACAGACGATTATCGTGTTGGTCTTCGACGATCAGTACGCGGTACGCCGGCTCTCCCGGCGCCAAATGCAGGCGATGGCCGTGTGGTACTGCGCTTGGAGCAAGAAGTTGCGCGTCGGCTTTTTGCACGAGAATTTGAAAGCGAAAGAGGCTGCCGCGCCCCAGTTCGCTGATGACTTGAATGTCGCCGCCCATCAGCTCGGAGAGGAGCTTGGTAATGGTCAGTCCCAGGCCGAGGCCGGGCGCGGAATGAAACACCACCATCCGCGTGGTCTGCAACAACACGTT
>OGCL01002105.1_pt1 | contig 14779 bp, 13 predicted proteins | sample 1570041 | NCBI WGS metagenome assembly OGCL01 (sample SAMN06266162, study PRJEB24511) | hot springs metagenome | isolation source: Hot spring water | place: South Africa: Limpopo | collected 2015-06-22
TTGCCCAGCAGATGGCCGGCGGTCATTTCTATCGGATGAAACCAGAAGGTGAAGATAACGGCCCAGGAAAAATAGTAACCATGGTAGCGCTTAATGCTGTCGCGCAGGGTGTCAATAAAGGGCAGCTTTTTGCCAAACAGCAGACCGCGGCGCTGATGCTCCAGCAGCAAAACTAGTACCAGCAGCAGGATCACGGCAAATTGCGGAATAAACACATGCACATCCTGCGCTAAGCCGTCGTAGCTGACTTTGGTTTGCACTATATGTAACAGCACAAAAAACAGGTTAACGGCCAGCGCCTGCAGATTAAAGCGGTGTAGCTGAGTGCTGACCGCAGGTCTTTGCTGTTGGGCGCGGTAGATCAGCGCCCAGATCGCCAGCTGATGGGCGAGAAAACACAGCCAGGGCAGAATGCGGCTAACATAGCCGGGCTCGGGCAATTTCCAGTAATACCAGGAAAAGCCGGTATCAGGCAGAAATTCAATATCGGCACTATAGGGGCCAACCAGCAGCATCAGGGCGGTCAGTAGCACGCAAACGGCAATGCCTTTGGCTAACGAGAATTGCCACAGCGATCTTTTGCTGTTGTCAGATTCAGCCATCAGAACTCTTCCAGCAGCCTGCCATGTCCGGTGATCTTATCGTCAATGCCGCAGCTGCGTAAGGCATGCCAGACCGTGGCCACGTTAATCGGTAACAGTGGCTTAGCTAAGATATGTTCAAAGGTGGGAAACAGATCAAGAGTGGATAAGTTAGTGCCGCATTGCACTATGGCATCAACATTGTCGCCGTCGACTTCATAGATAGCATCAATCACGGCTTTAATTGGCGTTTCGGCGATAGCGGTGGCGGAAGGCCGGTTCAGCCCTTTCACTTTATGCACCTGAAAACCGATATCAGAGAAAAAGCGGAACACATTATCGTCACCCACCTGAGGGTAGGGCGTAATCACCGAGATGGTTTTGGCACCAAATTTTTCCAGTGCCATCCGGGTAGCAGTAGCGCCTGTGGTCAGGCCAATATCGCCAATCTGATCGCGGATTTCCTGCTCAAAACGGATATTGCCCTCCAGCCCGCCCCAGAAGGTTTCGGCGCTCATGCCCAGCATAATGTGCTTAACCTTGGCACTGAGCACATTGCGAATGGCATAGGGAATTTCGCCACGCATCATATCTAAAAAGCGCTCAAAGACAGTGTTTTCGTTATCACCACTTTTGGCCACTTCATCTGCCCAGTTACGCAGCTCTATCCAAAAGCGTGACGGGTGCCAGCTGACGCCGTTTAAGGCGAATTTTTGTAAATCGTACTCGACGCCGGTATTAGTCGAGGGAATGATGACGCCAATCTGGGCGCGGTGGGCTATCTGATAATTATCCATGCTGTACCTCTGTTGCCCCGGACCTGTGGCTCGGGCGCTGATTAAGCTGATGGTCGTTGCGGTATCAGGCTTGCGCGAGACTGTCGCGCAGGCTGTTAAACATGGCGCGCTCCAGCATAAATTCGCGGGCCTTCACCGGATCTTGCGCGGTTTCCATAAACCATTGCTGCCGTTTGGCCTGCAGCGCCGGGTCTTTTTCTTCCATCAGCTTTTTATTGCTGATGGTATGTTGCTGCACAAACTGCACCGCTAAATCTTTACGCTGCCGCTCATACTGCGCAAACAGCGCCGGGTAATCGGCACCGTCTTTGATGATGCGACAGAGCTTTTCAGCCAGATTATGCGCATCGTGCAGGCCACCATTCATGCCCATACCACCCAGTGGATTATTAATATGCGCCGCATCGCCAACCAGCACCATCCGCCCCTGCACATAGCGCTCGGCGACCCTTTGATGCACCGCATACAGGGTGCGGTGGCCGATATCGTAATCACCGCTCTTGGCGTGCATATGTTGTAGCCGTGCCTGAATATACTCATCGTTCAGATAGGTTTGCGCCGGATTTGGCTCGGCCGGATCGGTTGGCCAGAGTACCCGCCACAGCTTTTCAGTACGCAGCAGGACGCACCATTCATCGGGATCTGAGATGTAGTTAACGTATGACAGGTTGTCGAATACCTGCTCAAACGGGAAGGAGGTGCTGACCACCAGGAATTTTTCGTCATAGGTAAAGCCGCCATAGCCAATACCGGCAGCTTTGCGCACCTGACTGGAGGCGCCGTCACAGCCCAGCAAAAAACTACCGCGAAATTGCTTTTCGTTGTCCGGCGTATTCACCAGCGCCGTCACGCCATCTTCATCCTGCGAAAAGCCCAGTACTTCATGGCGGAACAGCACCTGCGCACAGGGGTATTTGGCCAATTCACTGTTGATTATGCGGGTCATTTCATATTGTTCCAGCTGCAGGCGGAACGGAAAACGGGTGTCATCGGCCAGCAGCGACATATCAAATTCTGCTACCGCGCCGCTTTTGCGATCGCGATATTGGTAGCGGTCGACTTTTAAGCCCTTGGCTATCATGGCCGCAGCCACCCCTAACTCGTCGAGCATTTCCAGTGACGGCGGGTGAAAAGTGGAGGCGCGCAAATCGACCGGTAAATCCGGCTGCTTTTCAAATACGATAACCGGGATTTGTTGCCGGGCCAGATACAGCGCCAGCAGGGAGCCTGCAGGACCAGAACCAGCAATAAGGACAGGCAAAGTTGACATAGTAACGGCTCTCTTGTTGGTTGTTAAAAAGGGTTAATTAGCCAGCTGATTAAGTTCGCTGAGCAGCTGTTCGAGACTGACCACATCGGCGTATTTGGCATGTAAATCAAACAGGTTGGCCTGATGCGCGGCCGGGTTGCGATCGCCAACCGCTTCAGCGGGCAGCTGCACCGGAAAATTGTGCTGCATTGCATCCACTACTGTGGCCCTGACACAGCCACTGGTGGTCAGGCCGGTAACCACTACCGAATCAACACCGCGCTGGCGCAGCTGCTGGGCTAAATCGGTATTAAAGAACGCGCTGGCGCCGTGCTTTTCGATCAGCAATTCGTCTTGCTGCATTTGCAGTTGTTCATCCACCTGCACCCAGGGCGAGTCGGGGGTTAACAGATTCAGTGCCGGCACCCGGGCGCGAAACACCGCGCCTTCGGCAGCCGCCTGGTAAACCACAGTGGTAAACACCACCGGTAAACCACGGGCACGAAAAGCCTGTAATAGCCTGATATTGGCATCGATTACCGGCTGACAGGCACTGCCAAGCGCACAGCTGGGATCGGTAAAGCCCTTAATCATATCGACCAAAATTAACGCCGGGCGCTTACCCAGCGGCAAACTATGACGTGCCAGATCCATGCTCGGACCTCCTCAGGCAAAATGCTATAATCAGCCGGTTAACCGCCTCTGCCGCCTGCTCGCAAACATAGGTGCCATAGTCACCTACCTCCGCAACCTCTATGGCCGGCTGTAGCGCCTGACAGCTGGCGAGCGCCGGGCGCAGGCTATCCTGCCAGCCGGCAAAGGCCAGCACCGGGCAGCGTGTGGCTTTAAGAGCCGATGCCATATCATAAGCGGCCACCGCCTGATACAAGGCGCGGTAAGCCGGGCCTAACTGCAGTGCTGACAGGGTTTCACGTAAGCTGATACTCAGGCTGACCTTAGGGTCTTTCGCGCGTATAAACTGCCACAGCGCGGACAAAAACTGGCTAGAGTCTTCCGCTTGCTGCGGTAAGCTAAAGCCTGCTAATTGGGTGCGCTGCGCGTCCGTTAGCAAGGGCGGGCCGGACAGCACCAGGGCCGCGGTTTCAGGCCAGTGATAAGCACCTAGCTCAGTCGCAACGGCGGCCCCGGTATGGTGACCAAACAGGTACAGCGGCCACTGGCCAAGTGAAAATTCCTGTTGCAGCGCCTGCGCCAGCGCCCGGCTAAGGCTGGCAATGGCAAAGCTGCCGATACCATCGGACTGACCGCAGCCGGGTAAATCCGGTGCAATACAAAAAAAATGCCCGGCAAGCTCTGGTAGCATAGTCTCAAACATGGCGCCGCTACTGGGGGCCTGATGCAGGAGCAGCAGCACCGGTGCTGTCGGATCGCCGGCACAGCGATAATGTAGCTGGCCGTCAGCCATCTGTGCATAGCCGCGGCGAATAGCGACAGAGGGGTTCATAGGGTGTCGTTCAGCTCCATGCTAATCCACTTTAATTCGGTAAATTCTTCGGTGGAATAGGCGCCGCCGCTGCGGCCAATGCCAGATAATTTACTGCCACCAATCGGCGCCAGGGCATTGCTCTGAAACGCATGCATACCAATATGCACCGAGCCGGCTTTAATGGCTTTGGCTGCGGTCAGAGCGGCACTAAGATTCTTGGTCAGCACGGCTGAGGACAGGCCATAATCACTGTCGTTAACCTTAGCGATGCCGTCGGCTAAATTTTCGGCCTTGACCACGCAGAGTACCGGGCCAAACAGCTCTTCGCGCCAGGCACCGCAATGGCTTGGTGTATGCAATAACACTGTGGGGGCAAAGGTCAGGCCGGCGTGCGGTTTGCCGCCGGTTAATAGCGTAGCGCCGGCGGCGATGGCATCATCAACATAGTACTGCACTTTATTTAGTGCATTGCGGTTAATCAGCGGGCCATAGTGAGTCTTGTCATCACGCAGCTCGCCGAGTTTTAACTGACCGACGGCATCTTTCAGTGCCGCAACAAACTGATCGAAAATGGCCGCTTCTACCACGGCGCGGCTATTGGCCATGCAAATCTGACCGCTATGGGTAAAAATGCCCTGTGCCACTATGGCAGCAGCCTTGTGCGGGTCGACATCTTTTAGCACCAACACCGCACTCTTACCACCGAGCTCGAGCTGGGTTTTGACCATGCGTTTGGCTGCCACTGCACCGACTTTCTGGCCGGTGGCGGTGGAGCCGGTCAGGGCAATACAGTTCACTTTGGCGTGAGCCGTCAGGGCCGCACCGCATTCTGCGCCCAAGCCGGTCAGTACCGCCAGCGCTTTGGCGGGCACGCCGGCTTCCAGTAAAATTTTGCCGTATTCCAGTGCAATCAGTGGTGTTTCTTCTGATGGCTTAATCACCACCGCATTGCCGGCGGCCAGCGGAAAGGCACTCATCTTGGTCAGCAGCGACAAGGGGGCGTTGTAGGGCGACACCACCGCCACCACGCCAAGCGGCTCACGGAATACCATCGACAGGCGTCCGGGGTTGTCATTGGGAAAGGTTTCACCATACAGCCGGCGCGCTTCACCTGCGGCGGTGCGCAGTAAATCGACGGTATAACGGATTTCATTACGGGCCTTGGTAATAGTCGAACCGCTCTCATCAATCAGCAGATCCAGCAGCCGCTGTTGACCTTGTTCGGCAACGATGTCGGCAGCTTTTAACAGACAGGCTTCGCGTGCCGCCGGTGCCAGCGCTGACCACTGGCGAAACCCCGCTTCGGCCAGCGTCACGGCCAACTCGACGTCGGCCGCATTGGCCATAGCGGCCTGACCTATCACCTGCTCAGTGGCGGGTGCGAGCACAGCAAAATACTCACCGCCTGAGGGGGGGCAAGGCTCACCGTTCAGCAGTAACTGACCCTGAATCATCCTGCTACTCCTATCACCCGGGTGCCACGGAAGAACTCGAAAGTTTCCAGGGTGCCTTCGTCACCCAGACCACTTTTGCCCCAGGCCGGACGTGGCGCCATTGGATTAAGGTTAAACAGGCTGACCGCATTGATTTTGACCATACCAGAGCGGATACGATTGGCGACATGGCGTGCCTGCTGCTCTTCGCCGAATACATAGGCCGCCAGACCATAAGGCGTTTGGTTCGCCATCAGCACCGCTTCGTCGGCGGTATTAAAAGTATGCCAGCAAGCGACCGGGCCGAAAATTTCTTCCAGCGTCTGCTCTGACGGCAGGCCGACAATCAGGGTTGGGGATAAAAAGTAACCCTTATCGGCAAGGCGGGCATCAGCGACCTTAACCGGCTGCAGGATCTGCGCGCCCTGCCGGCGATAATATTCAATGGCATCCAGAATATGGCGGTAATGGGCCTGATGCACCAGCGGGCCCATCTGTGAATTTTCACTCAGGGAGTTACCCAGTATCACCTGCGACAGCAAGGTACTGACCTTATCCAGCAAACTGATGCTAATATCCTGATGCACCAGAATACGGCCAAGCGCCCGGCACCACTGCGCATTCATCGTGATCAGGCCAGTAACGATCGACTGGGCAGCTTTATCCAGATCAGCACTGTTGAGCACCACCAGCGGGTTGTTACCGCCCAGCTCCAGCTGCACCGGCTTGATTTGCTCGCCGCAGCTGCGACCAATAGCGGCACCACCTAAAGCGCCACCGGTAAAAGAGACGCAATCTACGCGACTGTCGTCAACCAGGCGGGCACCGACAGCAGCTGAGCCATGTAGTAGCTGAAAGACGCCATCAGGCAGTTTGGCTGCAGCAATGGCTTCTGCAATATATTGTGCCGAGCCGGCGGCCCATTCGGAGGGTTTAAAAATGACACAGCAACCGGCGGCCAGCGCGCTGGCAATTTTATGGCAGGCAATGCCGGAGGGCGCATTCCAGGGCGTGATAATGGCTGCGACCCCAAGTGGCAAGCGCTCGATGGTGATATCGCCAAAATTGCCGGGCATATAGCGCGCCGCCTGGTCGCGGCGTAGGATCTCCGCTGCAGCACGAAAAGCTGCCGGGCAAATACCGGCAACTTGCCGGGTTAGCGAAATCACCACACCGTTTTGCACGGCATCGATTTGGGCGATCTGTTCTTTTTTCAGCTCCAGCGCATCGGCAATCTGTTCAAGGTAGCCGGCACGCTGGTTGGCGTTAAGCCCTGACCAGACGCCGGCAGCACTGGCCTGACTGGCTGCTTGTAGCGCAACGTCTATCTGGACCGCGCTACTGCTGGCCTGATGGCCAATCACTTCTGCCGTATTGGGGTTGGTCAGCGCCACCGCCGTGCTTTGTGTTTCAACCCAGCGCCCGGCGAGATAATTTTGAAATACCGGTAAGCTAATCATGGCGCTTTTACACCAAATTGCGACTGTTCATAGCCATCAGTTTCCATTTGCGCCGCCATCAGGCGGCCACGCTCGGCCGGGAAGGCCTGCACCAGTGCCATCGCCATTTCGCGCAGCCCTTTGGCCGCCGGGCTATGGTTGTTGGTGCCGGTGGTACCCAAACATTTCAGCGCGTTAACGGCCAGGTTAAACCCACACTCTGCGACCTGACCTTTACACAGCCGCCAGCGCTTGATCACCTCTTGCTTGGGCAGTATTTCCGGTTCCGCGGTTTCCAACTCCAGTTGCCGGCGCAGCCAAAGGGTTGCGGTTTCCAGATCGGCCATCATCTGGCCAATCAGTTGCTGGTGCATCGGCGAGCTGGCGATGGTGGCGCCGCTATCACCAAATTTGCTGCTGGTCAGCGTTTTTAGCGTATCGCGGTAAATCGCCAGCGCCTGACCCAGATAGACAGCAATACCGGCCAGTTGGTTACCGACAAAGCTGCCGCGGCTCATTTGCATACAACGGGTAAAGGCCGCCGGGACCGTTAGCGCATCGTGATCGGCGACAAAGACGTCTTTTAACACCAAGCCATGGGTGGCGCTGCCACGCATACCCAGCGCATCCCATTTTTGCCGCTCGCTGACGCCTTTGGCATCGCGGTCAATAAAGAAAGTACAGAGGCCGCTGGCATCCTGATAGCCATCAAGGCTGGCGGTCACCAGATAGCGATCGGCGACGCCGGTGGCACAGCCAAAGCTTTTCACACCACTGAGCAGATAACCGCCATCGACTTTCACCGCCTTGGTGCTGATGGTAATGGCCGCGGTTTGTGATTTTACGGTTTCGCTGGCGAAGTTGGCTAACCATTGGCCATCGCGTCCCATGCTGTATAGCACTTTTTCGGCGAAGGCCTGCACCGCTGGTATTTCATCTTCGGTAAAGAGGCCAGCGTCAATCGCTTCCAGTGCCAACAGGCCACGTGACGCAGAGGAGCAGTGGAAAAAATAGGCCAGCGCAGTAGAAGGACAAACAGAGCCCATGGCAAAGGTGGCAGCGGCCAGATCGCGCAGACCGCCGCCTAGGCCACCATATTGCTCGGGGATAATCAGGCCCAGTAAGCCGGCATCGCTGAGGGTTTTGACATGGCCGGCGTAAAAATTACCTTCGGCATCGACCTTTAGCGCCATTTCTTTTAACGCCGGTAATACGGCTTCGACTTTGGCGGCGCGGGCTTTTTCCGCCGCCGACATGCCCTCGACAAAATGTTCTGCCGTTAATTTCATGATATTCCTCGCAAGGCCAGGCGGCCGATTAACTAAAGGATGTTGCCTTGCAATAAGGCACGCAATTGCTGGCCGCTGGCCTCGCCAATTAAGCCGTCGATCCGATGCCAGACCGGATCAACTTGTGGTGAAAAGATGGCGGCTCTGTTGGCTTTGTCCCTTGCCTGCAACCGTTCAGGGCTTACCGGTGAGGTGACCCCATTGGCAATCAGTTGCTGCCAGTACTCTAGGTATTGCTGCACAAAAGGAGTAAATTCACTAAAGGCGGCCTCATCGGCCCGGTGCACCAGCATCCAGGGCGACATGGTGGCGCGCTGGGTCGGTGACACATGCGCCGGACTTAAGCCTTTGATGGCTTCGGCCTGCTCAAAGATGGCAGTCAGGGGGCCAAAAACGGCAGTCATGTAGGCCGTATGCTCAGCCAGATCGACTCTTGGAATAAGATCAAGGTGAAAGGAGTAATGCTCACCGGCTTTGACCGAATCCAGCGTAAAATGGGGTATGGCACTCTGGCTGTCGGTAAAGGCAAAAATCATATGAGAGTCGAGCTGCATCGCCGGTACGACGATAGAGCAGGTTACGACCTGGGTTAAAGCGGCCGGTGACTGAGTTCCGGCACGAAAAACCCGCACCGCACCGACCTGGCCCTGCACCATCGGCAGTTGGCTGAATAATGGCAGGTAGGGGCCTCCAGCTTTGCCGGCTACTTCCTGTAGCGCAAAATGGCTGACAATGGCGTCCAGGGTGTTGTCACTTAACTGTTGCGGTAAAGATTGGCTCATGGTCAGACTCCGTTAACGGGGGCAGGGCTCACCACCGGTTGCATAAGTTGCCAGGGGCGGCTGGCCAGTAAATCAGTATCTGCAGAGCACACTTTGTTGGCAGCGGCGCTAGGGTGTACTGCAGCGCTTAACAATGGCGAATCGCTGTGGCGGATAATCTCAGGCGCGCTGAGCAGGCCATCAAATTGTCGTGTTTTCCATGCTGTCATCAGCGTAAAGTCGTGCTGCAGGCAACAAATCAGGTTATTGCAGCTTTGTCTGTCAGCCGCCACCAGATTGATACGGTTCTCTGCCGCCCGCTCAACCAGGCCGGTTTTGACAAGCCAGGCTTCCTGTAATGCCAAAGGTACCATCACCACTTCAACTCCCTGCAAAGCCAAGAGCCGGAAGGTCTCCGGATAAATGGCATCGTCTTCACACAATACCGCGACCTTGCCGTGCACAGTCTGACAAAAGGCAAAATTCTGACCTTTATTTAAACCGCTCAGCCGCTCACTGTGATGCAGTTGCGACTGCTGATAAAGGATACCCTCAGCACCGATCAACACCGCCTGATGGCTGCCGCCATCTGCTGTACTGATAATGGTTGTTGCGACATAGCTGTCAGGTGCCAGTACCTGTTGGATAGCACTGACTAGTCTGGCCGAAATCGCGGCGGCGTCTGACATGGCTAAACCGGTCATCTGCTTTGGCAGGGCGCAGCGCTCCGGTAAACAAATGAGCCGGGCGTTATCAGCTTGCAGGTTCTTTACTGCACTGACCGCCTCATTGATAGCATCATTAGCTTCGCTGGCGATACTGGCGGCGGCGGCGATGACTTTGCTGGCGCCGGTAAAAGGCGGTAACGGCTGAGTAGCGGGATCGGCCAGCAGTGGCTGATATAAGTCGAGCCGGCGGGCGGCGAAAATATCTGTGCCGTCCGGACGACATTTATTCGTCGCAGCACTCAGGTCAATGTCGGCGTAGATAATCTCTTCGTTATGACCTGCCAGCGCCAGTACCCGGCCGTTGGGTGCGACGATCTGGCTATCGCCGGCGCCATTTAAAAACTGCACCGGAATATTGACCGCGGCTGATACCGGCTCCAGTAGTGCTTCGGGAATCAGCGGGCCGACTTTATTGGCTGCCACCACAAAGACCTTGTTTTCGGCAGCCCGTACCGGTATATGCAAATTACCTTCGTCGATAGCGAAGGAATTTAAGCTATTGCAGAGTAATTGGGCACCGCGTAACGCCAGGCAACGCGGTGTTTCGTTAATCACACCGTCCATGCAGGCATATAATGCCAGCTTGCCAAATGGGGTATCTATAATCGGGCTGGGCTGTGTCGCCCGTCGTAAAAAAGCATTTTCATGGCCAATTAATACCTGCTTATCCGCTTCTGCCAAGAGCTGGCCATCTGGCGAATACAGCAGGCTGGTGCCGGTGACCTGATTATGCTCACGCCTGACGGTACAATTGAGTACCAGATAGGCCTGAGCGTCAGCGGCAGCCTTGGCAATGGCGGCCAGGAAGTCACCGTCGATATCGACCGATACCTGATAACAGTGCTCAGCATTGTCGTACCAGGAGTTATGATTACAGAATTCCGGCAACACGATTAAATCCGGTTGCTGTTTCGCGGCTTTTGCGATTATTCTGAGACAGGTTGCCAGATTGGCTGTAACATCATTGGTAACGGCAAATTGAGCTGCAGCAACTTTCATTTTTATCCCGCCTTTCAAGTGATCGCTTTGCATTAAAGATGCGTACTGATGGACATAATGTATTATTAGTATATCATTATGTCAACATAGTGCTTCCAAGAGGACAGAGCAATGTACCAATACAGTTTGGCACTGGCGTTAACTGACTATATCCCAATAATTTTTTCCGGGGTTGGTATATGGTTTACCGCTAAAGCTATAGCACAACACAACCCGTCAATTGCTACTTTAATGCGTTGGGCAACACTATTTTTGGTGCTGGGTGGCTTTTGTAAAGCCAGCTGGAAGCTGTTAATTGCCACTGCTGATCTGAATCTGATGTGGTTAAATAACGCGCTTTTTATTTTTATGGCCCCCGGTTTTACCTTTATCGCCTTTGCGATGTGGGCGGCCCGGCGCCAACTGGCGGGCCGGCCGCTGCGTGCTACCGCCTGGCGTTGCCCGGCCTCGGCCACGGTATTGTTTGGTTTGCTGGCACTCGCTGCCGTTATCATGATGCCGGGCGCTAAGGTTTGGTTTTTTATTCTGTTACTGCAGCTTACTGTTGCCAATATCCTCTTTACCTGGCACGCCACCCGCTACAGCCTGACATTCAGCAATAAGCTAGCGGCAGCGCTGTTTGTACTCAATATCATCGGGGTGTTTGCCATGTCTGGACTGGCCCGCGTCGGAGATAGTAGTGAAGCCTTTCAGTGGCTGGCGCAGCTGACCAATACCGCGACCCAGGGCAGTTTGGCGCTGGCCGGTTGGCTGTTGTGGAAAAATTTGACTCAACCAGCGACAGCTGGCTCTTTAGCAGGCACGGGAAACTAACTTATGCAGCAGCAAAACCCGCTCGGTAACACCTTTCTTGGCGTGAAAACCTATCCCGGTGTATCCGGTATTAATATGTCGGTGTTCTATCTGACTTGTATCGCTTCGATACTGCTGGGCACCTTTATGAATGCCTTCCAGCCATTTTTATTCAGCGAAATGATGGCGATTCCGCGTGACCAACATGGGGTATTAAGCGGCAAACTAAATTTTGCCGGAGAAATTGCCATTATCTCTACCGTAGGCCTGTGGGGTGCGGTGTCTGACAAAATTGGTCGCCGCTTGGTGATGACGCTCGGTTTTATTTTGGTAGGATTGGCATTTTATCTGTATCCGACTGCTGCATCGGTGAATGAGTTAATGCTGTACCGGGTCATTTATGGCGTCGGGATCGCGGCGGCCACTTGTATGATAGTGACCCTGCTGGCTGATTTCGCCCGTGATGAAAACCGCGGCAAAGCAGCCGGCTTTCAGGGGATCTGTAATGGTCTTGGTGCTGTGGTGGCACTGTTTGTCTTACTGCGCTTACCTCAGCTGTTTCAGAATGCCGGGCAAGATGCGATGCAGTCCGGCATCTCTACCTACAATATCGTGGTGATCTTTGCACTGGTGATGGCAGTGTTTTCCTGGTTGGGGCTTAAATCCGCGGCTTCCAGCCATCACGGCGAAAAGTTGCCTTTATTAACCATGGTGGCTAATGGTATCAAAGCCGGCCGCGATCCTGGCATTGCGCTGGCCTATGGTGGTGCCTTCGTATCACGCGCTAACCTGACGATTGTTGGTGCCTTTATGACGCTGTGGTTGTCGAATTACGGTATTGAAGAAGCCGGTATGTCGGCCGCCGATGCACTGAAAAAGGCCGGCATAGTCGTCGCCATCGCGCAAGGGGTGGCGCTGCTCGGGGCGCCGTTTTTTGGTATTCTGACCGATAAAATCAGCCGGGTGAATGCGCTGATTATTGCGCTCTTTATCTCCTTTGTCGGCTATACCAGTACTTATCTGATCAGCGATCCTTTCGGCACGGCCATGCTGGTGGTGGTGGTGATTATCGGTCTGAGTGAAATTGGCGCCATTATTACTTCTGGTGTGTTAATTGCCCAGCAAACCCCACCAGAGCAGCGCGGCGCGGTGATTGGTATTTTTAATTTAAGCGGTGCTGTTGGCATACTGGTGTCCAGCTTGATTGGTGGCTACCTGTTTGATCACTGGGACAATTCTGGTCCCTTTGTCTTTATCGGACTTTGCGCCTTGCTGGTAGCTGTCGCCGGATTGATGATGCGCCATAAGGTGGTGCCTTATCAGCAGCATGTACAGGTCAATACCGGGGTGCCTGCTGACAAAGTACTGGCCGACTAGGCTGTTGTCTTAGAGGGCATTAATAAAAAAACCTGCCGGCTTATAAAGGCTCGGCAGGTTTTTTATTGCGGCTGGCAGCGTTGTTGCAACTAACCTCAGATATTAACGATATTCAGGGCATGCTCGGTATTATCAGCGTCAAACACGAACTTTGCATCTTCAAATTTCGGTGGCCCCATCTTACCTTTTGCGTTGTTTGAGGTACCGATAGGCTCACGCGGAATACCGATAAAATTGGTTTTCAGCTTGCCGTTGCTATCGAGATCATGAAATACCTGAATCGCGTAGCTGCCATAAGCCAGTGGCAACGCCAGTTGTGGATTGGCCTTTACCTGTGCTGCCGGCACAATGTGCTGCAATACCATTTCGTTTGCTTTGGCAGACATCCAGTGTTGACTGTTATCGTAGACTTGTACCACCACCTGCCCCTGTTCAGAGGCGATACCCTGTACCGACAGTAACAGCGTCTCTGCATTGGCCACAGGTGCAGTCAGCAGGGTCAGGGCTGTCAGGCAGCCAGCTAAAGGCTTTATCATATCCGGGTCCTTGTTAATCAGGGTTATTTCATAGAAAACTGCATCTCAAACTGGTATTGATCCGGCCGGTATAACGCATACATATGGTCAATTAGTTGGCCACTTTCATCGTACATTGAGCGGTCAAGTACCAGTAACGGCCGGCCGACAGGGATTTCAAGAAAGGCGCCGGTATCCGGATTGGACAGGGTGGCCGTTACCGACTGCTGTACTTTATCCAGCGCGATATTCATTTTGCGGAAGATGTCGATACGCGACATCTTTACCAGATTGTCTTCGTTATAAAATTCGCCAATATCCCTGGTCCAGCTAACGAAGTAGCCAAAGGGTTTGCCGTCGGCATAACGTAAGCGTACTGATTGCACCAGGGTATCGTTGGGACCGATACCAAAACGTTGCTGAATATCCAGTGGCGGCACCAGTTTGGCAAAGGTCAGAGATTTAACGACAGTTTCCTGCCCCATCACTTTCAGACTGTCGAGCAGGGCGCTAAGTGGTGCCTGCAAATGTTCGGCACGATGTTTATAAGCGACATGAGAGCCTTTGCCGCGTTGCCGCACAATATAGCCTTCTGCAGCCAGCTCATCCATTGCCCGCTTGGCTGTGATCCGCGATACACCAAAGGCTTCTGATAGCTGATGCTCCGTGGGCATTTTCTCACCATGCGGAATATCACCATGGTGGATCTTTTCTTTCAAATACAGATACACCTGATGGTATAGCGGGGTAGGAACATTTTCCCACACAGCAGATTTTAATCGCGAGTCTGCTAACAGTTCTTCAAAGGTCATAACGGCTTTATTTCCTGAACTTAACAATATCCGGTGCTGAACGCCAGGCTGCAGCAGGTAAATGATATATCAATGAATCATTGTTTGCCAGCATTCTGTCGAGTTTATGCATCAGCAAGCACTAAATTAAAGTTGGCTGACCAGCCTTTTATTCAGTTTTGCCCTTTGTCAATCAGCCGGATGGGTCTCTGTGCTACAAGTTCATACAGGATCCGGGTGCAATTGGATCCTGCTGATTTTTGTTAAATCCGAAGGAAACTCTGCTGATGACTGAGTTACTATTGTTAAAATTTCTCCATCTGTTGCTTTTCGTTTACTGGCTGGGTGGTGATCTCGGTACCTTTTACGCGTCGCGCTATGTGGTTCGCCCTGGTTTAACGGTTGCGCAGCGCACGACCGCACTCAACATTATGATGGGCGTCGATCAGGGGCCACGGCTTTGTATGCCGCTAATCCTGGCCTCTGGCGTACATCTGGCTGCCAGCATGGGCTTGTTGCAACTACCGAGCTGGCTGGTAATGCTGCTGTGGTTAATCGCGCTGGGGTGGTTTGCGATGGTG
>OGCL01002107.1_pt1 | contig 14773 bp, 13 predicted proteins | sample 1570041 | NCBI WGS metagenome assembly OGCL01 (sample SAMN06266162, study PRJEB24511) | hot springs metagenome | isolation source: Hot spring water | place: South Africa: Limpopo | collected 2015-06-22
TGCAGGGCTACTTCAACACCTGGCCCGCGATCCGCCGCATGCCCTGGGAGACGCTGGGGGCCGAACCGGCGATCCGGCGCTTCCCGCCCAGCCCCGAGGCCATCGAGCGCATGCTCGAGACCATGCGCTGGGTCTTGTGGCTGGAGGAAGAGGAACGGCATCTCGTGTGGATGCGTGCCGAGCGCCACCGCTGGCGCGACATCTGCGCCCGCTTCGGCTGCGACCGGACCACGGCGTGGCGGCGGTGGCAGCGGGCGCTCTCGATCGTGGCGGACGCGCTCAACGGCAACCGAGAAGCGGACCGCCTGCCCAGCCGTTCGCTTGACAAGACGGGGTTGCAGGAATCCAATAACAGTTATTAACTGTTAGGATACAAGCCCATGCCGACGAGTGTCGCCCTCAGCCCCCATTTCGAGGCGTTCATCAAGGAGCAAGTCGCCTCCGGTCGCTACAACAACGCCAGCGAGGTCGTTCGCGCAGGCCTGCGTTTGCTGGAAGAGCAAGCCCAGCGTCACGCCCTGCAGCTGGAAGAGCTGCGCGCGGCCATCACAGCCGGTCGATCCAGTGGTCCGGGGCAGCCGGCCGAAGAGGTCTTTGATCGTCTGGAGGCGAAGTATCGGGGTCAGGCGAAGCGCCGGACGACATGAACCGGCTCGTCATCACCCCGCTGGCCGCAAGCGACATCGAGGAAATCGGCGACCACATCGCCCAGGACAATCCGAGCCGGGCCGTCAGCTTCATGGCAGAACTTCGCATGCAATGCAGGAAGATCGCCGCGGCACCCCAGGCGTATCGGCTTCGCCCCGAGCTCGGCGACGGCATTCGATCCTGCGCCCACGGCAACTACGTGATCTTCTTCTGCGCCTCCGACGATGAAGTGAGCATCGTGCGCGTCCTGCATGGCGCACGGGATATCGGCGCCCAGTTCGGTGGCTAGCACCGGCCAAGTGGGCGTCTTGGATGGCCACGAAGAAGCGCGACGACCGGATCCTCGAAGCCGTTCATGAGACGGCGCGCGACCTGCATCGCCTGGGCTTCATCGACAAGCGCAAGATGCGCAAGTACGACGCGCTGTGCCTGGAGCCGGTGCATGAATACGACGCTGAGAAGGTGCGCGCCTTGCGCGAACGCCTGCACTTGAGTCAGGCCGTGCTGGCCTCGGTCCTCAACACCAGCGTCTCGACCGTGCGCAAGTGGGAAGTGGGCGACAAGAAGCCCAGCGGTCCCTCGCAGAAGCTGCTCGACCTCATCGAACGCAAGGGGCTGGAGGCCGTGCTCTGAAGTCGCTGGCACGGGCGCATGCCGCCGCGCCTGCGTGTTTTGGCGTGATTTGGCGCGTGGGATCGCGCATCCGCGCGCATCGGCGGCGAAATGCGGCTTTCGCCACTGCAACAGATCCGCCCGTTTGGGGGTAGCATTTCGGCTAAGGTCTGGACAGCGGTGACGGTCGAGGAAGCCGCCCAGCCATCCACGGGTCCTTCCTGGGCACCGAGCCATGCGGGGGGCGCGAGCGCGGCGCTTCGATAGCGTCAGGGTGCAAACCGAGGTTTGCAGGGTTTGCGGTTTGCACCCCGGCCAAGGGTGGGCGTTGAATTGACCCCCTTGAAACCGGAAAACGGTCACCCCTACTCAAGCCAGTTCTGGAGTGAGTTTCCGGAGATTTTATCCCAGATTGTCCATTAGCCATTTTTCGTGAATTTGGTGCAAGCTGTGAGCCATCGCATCAGCGCCTTGGCGAAGCGGTTTCTAATGGATACCGTTAGAGAACGCCGTTATGGATCAATCGGATAGGTAAATGTCGTGGCAGACTCAGTGCTTCAGGGGGAAGGGTTCTCGGTCAGTTTCAGCAACCGCGAGATCAGCGCATGGGGTGGTTTGGCGCTGTTCAAGCAAATGCTCGACAGCATGGGGTTCCGGCAGGCAGCGGCGGGTTGGGGCCTGCCCGAACCGAAGTCGAACCGGGGCTATGCGCCGCTGCAACTGATCGAACAGTTCATTGTCTCGATCTGGTGCGGCGCCTGCCGCTTTGCGCACGCGGAAACGGTGCGCATGGACAGCACGCTGGTGCGGCTCTTTGGTTGGACGAAGGCGGCCGGCCACAAAGCCATCATGCGCTTGTTCGCCCGCTTCGACATGCTGACCAACGAGCGCGTCCAAGCCGAAGTCTATCGCTGGTTCTTCGGCAAGATCGGCGCCTTGAAGCAGGTGACGCTGGATGTGGATTCCACGGTCATCACCCGCAACGGCGAGCAGGAAGGGGCGGCGCGCGGCTACAACCCCAACCGTCACGGACGCGCCAGCCACCACCCGCTGCTGGCCTTCGTTGCCGAAGCCAGGATGGTGGCCAATTTCTGGCTGCGACCGGGCAATGCGCACAGCGCCAACAACATTCTCCAGTTCCTCGAATCGACGCTGCACCATCTGGGTGACAAGGTCGTGGGCCTGCTGCGCGCCGACAGCGGCTTCTTCGACGAGGCTATCCTGTCCGCCCTGGAAAGCAAGCGGATTCCCTACATCGTTGCGGCCCGGCTGACCCAGCCGTTGCAGCGGACGATCTATCAGGCCGCCGGCTGGTGGGCGCTGGAGACCGGACTGGAACTGACCGAACTGCGTTACCAAGCCAATGGCTGGGAGAGCGAGCGGCGCCTGATCGTGGTGCGTCAGTCGGTCAAGCGCAAATCGGCGCCGGGCAAGACGCTGTCGCTGTTTGCCGATGATCCGGACATTCAGGGCTGGCGCTATGGCGCCTTTGTGACCACCCTCGACCTGCCGATGGTGGAAGTCTGGCGCACCTACCGGGGACGGGCCGACTGCGAGAACCGGATCAAGGAACTCAAGGCCGATTTCGGTCTGGACGCCTTCAACATGCGTGATTTCTGGGCCACGGAGGCCGCCTTGGGCTTTGCCATGCTGGCCTACAACCTAATGAGCCTGTTTCGCCAAGCGGTGCTGCGTTCCCGCATCCAGCATACCCTTTCCACCTTGCACGGCCTGGTGCTGGCCATCGGCGGCTCGTGGCATCCAGACGCCAGCCAGAACAAACTGATGCTCTCCGTACCCCGTCGAAAACGTGCCTGGTTCACCGGCCTTTGGGCCAACGCATCCGCTCCACCGGTCATTCATGGGCCGCAACGTGGCTAATGGACAATCTGGGTTTATGGCCGAAAAGTGGCAAATCGGCCACTGTAAAATTTGGCCGAAGAAAAGGGCCTGCGTTGCGCGCAGACCCTTGGGCGGTTTGCAGTCAGGCGATGCGATACGCCCGCTGACCGTCCGCCCCCTTCTCGGAAACGACTTGGTAACCGAGGCGCTTCCTGACCATGCCGGAGATTGCGCCCCGGACAGTGTGGGCCTGCCAGCCGGTGCTGGCCATCATCTGGGCAATGGTCGCGCCGCCGGGGTGGCGCATCGCGTCGATGATTGCGGCCAACTTGGTGCCGGGGCGGATGGTGCGCGGCGTGACCTCCAATTTCTGGAGGGCGTGGGCGACCTTGCGTTTCGTGAGGGCATCGGGGGCATCCATTTTCTGGACATCCTTCTGGATGGGGCGGCGTTTACCGACAGCGGCGTAGCCGGCATCGGTGAGGAGGTGGTGACCGTCGGCGTCAAATATCAGTCCTCGGGCGAGCAGGCCCTCGATGACCTTGGCGCGGGCGCCGCCGCGCAGGGGCGACGGCAGCGGTTCAATGTTGCCGTCCGGGCGGCCGGCGGCGGCCTTGAGGATGGCGGTCTGGGTTTCGGTGAGTTTGGCTTGGGTAGTCATGTCGATCTCCGTTGGTTAATGGGCGTCGTCACTCACTGTCGCCGTCGAAGATCGCCAGCAGTTCGTCCAATCCGGCTACTACCCGCCCGAGGTCGCCGACGTGGCCCCAATGGATTTCATCGGGGTCGTGACCGAAGTGGTCATCGGCGAGTTGCTGCAGCCGTTCCAGCTTGGCGTGGATGGCGGCGGTGCGGGCGAGGTAGGCATCGAGGGCGGTTGGCTTGGCGTTCATCGGGGGCTCCGGGGTGTGATTGACGACGAGCACATGAACGCGCTGTTTGATCAGGAAGCCAAGCAATATCAGGCTGAAGTTCTCAATAAGCGACGCTAATTGATATTTATTGATATGTGTACATGACAATAAATGCATTTAGGTGCTAGCATTGCCGAATGCGAGTATCCAAAGAAGAACTCATTGCGGTCTTGGCTCAGTTCAACCCTTGGTGGCGTGGCGAGCCTATTGCCGATCTGTCAAGTTGGAGGCGGGCCACCTGGCGCGAACTGCATCGATGGGTTAGCAATCCACCAGCCCATCGCGCAATACTGGTATCTGGTGCCCGCCAGGTGGGCAAGACCACGCTACTGCTTCAGCAGATTGATGGTCTGCTCGAACAAGGCGTATCACCGGCCAATATTCTCTATGCAACCTTCGATCATCCCGTATTGAAGCTGGCCGGCGTGGACGCAGTGATGGAGGCCTGGCGTGAGCGCGAGCCGCGTGTGGATGGCCCGGAGTATCTGTTCCTCGACGAGGCCCAGTTCATCCGTGAGTGGGGCACATGGGTCAAGCACCAGATCGATTTCAACAAGCAGCGCCGCATCGTCTTTACCGGCTCTGCCATGCCCCTGGTGGAGGCCGATCAGGAATCTGGTGTTGGCCGCTGGCATACCATCCGGCTGACCACGCTCTCGTTCTACGAATATTTGCAACTGAAACAGTTGCAGTTGCCGCCGCTGCTGCCCCTGAAAAGTCTCACTGAATTATTCGATTGGCCGCAACCACAGTTCTACCGCGTGCAAGAGCTGGCCGCGCCCTACGTCGGTCATTTCCACGAATACCTTATTCGCGGCGGTTTTCCGCAGACGGCGCAAGTCGAAAGTATCACGCAAGCCCAGCGTCTGTTGCGCGAGGACATTATCGACAAGGTACTCAAGCGCGACATGACGGCGTTGTTTGGCGTGCGACGCGTGCTCGATCTGGAACACACCTTTCTTTACCTATGCATGCACGATGGCGGCTTGCTCAACATCTCCGACCTGTCGAGCAACCTGGAGGTCAAGCGCCCCACGGCCCAGCATTTCATTGAATTGCTCGAGGCCTGCCATCTGATTTACCGTCTGCCACCCTTTGGCTACGGCAAGGATGTACTCAAGGGACGTTTCAAGGTCTATCTAGCCGATGCCGCCATTGCCCCGGCTGTGCTGCTCAAGGGCAAGAGCGTGATCGATGATCCGGCACTGCTGGGCGTGGCCACAGAAACCGCCGTCTTCAAGCATCTGTTTGCCCGCTATTACTCCCAGAATGTGCGTTTCACCTACTGGCACGGCAAGCAGGGCCGCGAGGTCGATCTGGTCGCTGAAATTGGTCAGCAACTCATCCCCTTCGAAGTCAAATATCGCGCCCAGCACACGGGGGCCCGTGAGTTGAAGGGGCTGATCGAACTCTGCGAGCAGAAGAAAATCGCGCGTGGCTATGTGGTCACCAAATCCCTTGACGACTTCGGACTGATGACAGGCCTGCCCGATGCCGTCAAATCCGCTACCCAGATCATGCGCATCCCGGCACCCTTGCTGTGCTACTGGATGGGCGCGTCGGAACTAACTCAATCAGAAGTGCAGGACTGATTTCGTCCCGGCAGAAATAGCAGAGAATCCATGAACCTCGAAGAACTCCTCAGCACCCTTGAATCCCCCATCGTCATCCGCCCCACGCGCCGGATGACCCAGGGCGAGCTGGAAAGCTACCTCGACAAGGCCGCCGACATTCTGCGCGGCAACGCCGACCACTCGGAATTTCGCGGCTATGTGTTCGCGTTGCTGTTCTACAAGCGCATCAGCGACTGCTTCGATGAAGAAGTCCGCACCCAGGTGGCGACGCTGACCAAGGCAGGCGTACCGCAGGAACAGGCGATGTTGCTGGCACGCGACCCACAGAATCACCACTTCGTCGTTCCCGAAGCGGCCACTTGGGCCACTGTCGCCCGCACTGCTAAAGCACAACTCGGCCAGGCATTGAACGATGCCATGCTTGCCATTGAACGCGCCAACGCCCACCGCCAGAACAACTTCGACGGCATCCTCACCGGCAAGATCGATTTCAACAAGCAGGACGAGCTGCCGCGCGACAAGCTGGTCAACCTGATCAACCACTTCGGCAGCCAGACCTTCGACCGCGCCCATGTCTCCGACGACCTGTTCGGCAACGCCTACGAGTACCTGATCCGCAACTTCGCCAGCAAGGCCGGCAAATCCAGCGGCGAGTTCTACACCCCGGCCGAAGTCGGCTTCCTGATGGCCGAGGTGCTGCAGCCCAAGGCGGGCATGTCCATCTGCGACTGGGCCAGCGGTTCGGGTGGCCTGTTGCTGCAGTGCATCCGCTACGTCAAAAAGCATGGCGGCGACGTGCGCCAGTTGCAGTTGCACGGGCAGGAATCCAACGTCGCCACCTACAACATCTCGCGCATCAACATGATCCTGCACGGCATCCCCGTGTGGGAGCACAAGCAGGGCGACAGCCTGCGCGACCCGCGCCACCTCACGGCCGAGAACCGCCTCAAGCAATTTGACCGCATCATCATGAATCCGCCGTTCTCGCTGGAGGACTGGGGCTACGACACCGTGGCGGCGGGTGACAAGTTCGGCCGCCTGTCTCACGGCATGCCCCCGGCCAGCAACGGTGATTGGGCCTGGATGCAGCAGATCGTCAAATCCCTCAAGGATGCCGACGCCGACGTTGGCACCGGCGGCCAGGGCATGGTGGTGATGTCGCAGGGCGTGCTGTTCCGTGGCCAGCCCGAGCAGACCGAGGAAGAAGATGGCCAGAACCAGAAAGCCGATGCCGAGTATGTAATTCGCCGCGGCTTCATCGAGGCCGACCTGATCGAGGCCATCGTCGTGTTGCCGGGCAAACTGTTCTATGGCAACAACGTGCCAGGCTGCCTGGTGCTGCTCAACAAGGCCAAACCCGCCGAGCGCAAGGACAAGATTCTGATGATCTGGGCCTCGCGCCACTTCCAGAAGGGCAACCCGCAGAACCTGCTGCGCCCTTCGGACCTGATGCGCATCCTGGTGCCGTGGCGCGCCTTCGGTGATCTGGCCACAGCGCAGCGACTGGTGCCGGAACACGAGGCGCAGCTGATCCGCGAGGTCGAGGAACTGCGTGACGCGCGTCTGGCCGACATCGAGGACGCCTACGGTCCGGTGCTGGAGCCGCTGTCACGGCTGCAAGCTGAGTTGGCGACGCTGGACGCATTGGACTTGAAGCAGCAGGCCGTCAAGGAGGCCATCACGCCCGAGCACCCCTACTTCCACCCGCTGGCGTCACTGCAGGCCGAGGTCGAGCGCATCGAATCCGAGATCGCCGCTGCCGGGCGGGCCGAAAAGTCGGCGCTGGCGGGACGGCGTACTGCCGCGAAAGCCGCCTTCGATACTGCCCGCAAGAAGCTGGTCGACGCCATCAAGGCCCGCCACAAACAGGTGGCCCGTGCGGTCAAGGACCTGGGTAAGTTGCAGGAGGAACGCGACGCCCGCGAGCAGGAGGTCAAACTCGCCGCCGAGCGTGAAATCACTCACCTGCGCGAGGCATCGACCGATTTGCTACGCATTTGCAGTAGTGAAGACGAAGCACGGAGGTACTTCACGGTGGTCGGTCGCGAAGAGATTGCCGAAAACGAGTTCAACCTGAACCTGCCGCGATACGTCGATACCTTTGAGCCTGAAAAGGTGTTGCTGCTCAGCGAAGCCGCCGCACAATTGAAAGCGGCGACCGAGGCTGCTGATGTTGCACAGACTGCGCTCAAGACGCTCCTAGCCAGCATCGGTGGAGTGGCCTGATGCTGACGCACCGTTCCCGAACAATCTTGGGCGACGTTCCGGCGGATTGGGACGCCAAGCCGCTGCGCAGCCTGATCGCCGAGCACTTCGCTGGCGATTGGGGTGATGACGACGGCGAGCAGGCCGTTGCCGTGATGCGCTCGACCAACTTCACCAACGACGGCCAACTCGATTTCAGCGACGTGGCCACCCGCTATTTTCCCAGGGGCAAAGCCGAGCAGTTCGGGCTCCTTCAAGGCGATTTGCTGGTTGAGCGTTCCGGTGGTGGTCCGGATCAGCCTGTTGGTCGCATCGGCTTCATCGAACGCGATATGCCGGGATCAACCGTCTCGAATTTCGTGCAAGTCCTGCGGCCTGATCCAGAGAAAGTGGATGCCAGCTTTCTGGGCTGGGCACTGTTTGAATTACAGCGCACGGGCATCGTGGAGCGCGTGCAGCAACAATCCACGCAGATGCGCAACCTCAATTGGCGTGACTATCAGCGCCTATTGTTGCCCTGGCCGGAGGTTGATGAGCAACGCCGCATTGCTGCCGCCCTCAAGCTGGCCGATGACGCCATTCAGAAAGCATGGGCGGAATTGGATGCAACGCGGGAGTTGAAGCGGTCGCTGATGAATTCATTGTTTGCTGTGGGAATGCCAGGGCGGCATACTGATTTTCAGGAAACGAAAATCGGCCCGATTCCTCAAGGATGGACGGTCCGCACAATCAGGTCCGTCCTTGCCGATAAGCCAGACAGTGGAACTTCACCACTATCGCGCCCCGACCCTCCTGGAACGCCCATTCTCAATGTCAGTTGCGTCAAGGGTGGTGTCTGCAGCCCTGCTGAGGTCACCTACGTTGACGTCTCAGCCGACGAAATTGAACGATACCGGACACAGGCCGGTGACTTCTTCGTTTTGCGGGGCAATGGCAATCGAGATTTCGTGGCCACAGGTGGCTTGCTTCGCCAGACCCCAGATGTAGACACGATCTATTCGGACAAGTTGATTCGGTTGCGCTTCAACGCCGAAGAAGTCGCAGATCGATTCGTACCCTACCTTTGGCAGTCCTGGGAGTTTTTGACGCGACTGCAATCCAAGGCCGAATCGGGGAGTGGGCTTTGGATGATGAGCAAGCGTGATATTTGCCGTGAACTTTTCGCCTGCCCGCCGCCTGAAGAACAGGAAGAAATTGTTGCGTTGCTGGACAGTACAGAGGCGCAACTCGACGCGCACAGCAAGAAAGTTGAAGCGCTCATGGAAGTGAAGCGTGCGCTCCTGCAGAATCTGCTCACCGGCAAAATCAGAATCCCAGAGGGGGCCATTCATGCCTGAGTTGAACGATTCCGGTGTGCTGTCCTATAGCGTTCGCACGCTGTTCAACGAGGAAACCACCGTCGAGCGCGAGATCATCGAACACCTGAAGGCAGCCAAGCTGGGCTGGACCTGGCGTTCGCGCGATTTCCTTAAAACTTACCGGCCTGACGAGAGCGAGGTGCTGCTGTTGCCGCTCTTGCGCGAAAAGCTCAAGGCGCTGAACCCTGCCGTGCTGACCGACGACGCGCGAGTCGACGCCATCATTACCAAGCTGCGCGGCTGTCGTGACAACCAGCAATGGCTGGCCTGGCTGAAGGATGGCGTCAATTACAAGTTCGACGCGGCCGAGAACGCGCAGGACGTTCGCCTCATCGACTATGAGGATATCGATGCCAATGACTGGTGGGTGACCAACCAGTTCTCGATTGATGGCAAGTCGACACGTCGGCCCGACATCGTGCTGCTGATCAACGGCATCCCGATTGTCGTGATCGAGGCCAAGACCGCCAGCCGCAGCAAGCCCGACTGGCGCGAAGGTGCCAAGCAACTGGGTATGTACGCCGAGGAGATCGACCAGCTTTTCTACACCAACGCCTATGGCGTGGGCGTGAACGAGACGCGGATGATGTACGGCGTGCCCGGTCGGCGGCTGCAGTTCTGGCTGCAGTGGCGCGACCCGTGGCCGCACGAGATCGACGAATTCGACGAGATGAAAGTGTCGCTCTACGGCCTGTTCGACCGGGGCAATCTGCTCGACTTCATTCGCCACTTCATCGTCTTCGTCACCAAGGATGGCAAGACCGAGAAAGTGGTGGTGCGCTACCAGCAGTACCTGGCGGTAAAGGACATTCTGAACCGCGCCACCGATCTAACCCTCCCCGCCGAAAAGCGGCGCGGCCTGATCTGGCACACGCAGGGCTCGGGTAAGACGCTGACCATGATCTATGCCGCGCGCAGCCTGTGGGAAGACCCGAAGTTGCAGCAGCCCACTGTCATCCTGCTGGTGGACCGCGAGCAACTGGGCGACCAGATGGACCGCGAGCTCAATTCCACCGGCACGGACAACGTGCATGTGGCAGCCAGCAAGCGCGATCTGGAGGAGAAGCTCAGTGGCGACTACCGGGGCGTGATCCTGACCACGGTGCACCTGTTCGAGGGCATGCCCAAGCAGGTGACCAAGCAGCGCCCGAACGTGATCGTGATGGCCGACGAGGCGCACCGCACGCAGGAGCGCGAGCTGGGCACCTACATGCGCTCGGCGCTGGAAGGCGCCTCGCTGTTCGGCTTTACCGGCACCCCGATCGAGAACGACGACCACAACACCCCCAAGGCCTGGGGCTATGTGAAGGACGACGGCAAGATCGAGCGCTACATGGGCCGCCCCTACACCGTGACGGACGCGCTGCGCGATGGCGTGGTCAAACCAATTCACTGGCAACCGCGCGTGACCGACTGGCAGTTGCACGGCACCAAGCTGGATCTGGCCTTCAAACGTGAGTTTGGCCACCTGCCGGAAGAAGAGCAGAACAAGCTGACCTCGGAAGGCGCACGGCTGGACGCGCTGCTGTTCCATCCGACGCGCATCAGTCAGATCGCCGATGACGTGATCAAGCACTTCACCGAGCACGTCCGCCCCAATGGCTTCAAGGGCATGCTGGTGTGCCGGGACAAACAGGCGGTGAAACTCTATGCCACCGCCCTGCGGGAGCGCTTGGGCAGTGAGGCAGTGATGGCCGTCATCTCCGAGGCACCGCAGAACGACCCCGAGGATGTTCAAGCCCTGTACCTGGGTGAGGCCAAGCGCAAGAAACTGCTCAATGAATTCCTGGTTCCGGCACAGTCGGAAAGCGAGGAGCATCGCGACAAGGCCTTCCGCAAGGCGGAGATTCTGGTGGTCTGCGACATGCTGCTTACCGGTTTCGACGCGCCGATCCTGCAGGCCTTGTATCTGGACAGGAAACTCCTGAACCACACACTGCTCCAGACCATTGCCCGCGTGAACCGGCCTTACAACGAGTTGAAGGGCCACGGCCTGGTGCTGGATTACTACGGCATCTTCGATGACCTGAACGAGGCGCTGAACTATCGGCCTGACGAGCTGGGAGATGTGGCGTTCCCGTTCGACACCATCCGCGAGCATTTCCGCAAGACCTTCCAGCAGGTCTGGGATCTGTTCCCCGAGGACACTGTGCCACGCGATGGCTCGCATGACGCTTTCGTCGCGGCGATGAAGATCTTGCGTGATGTGGATAGCGCCGAAAAGCAGTTCGACACCGGCTACCGCAACCTGCGCGTTCTGTATGAGGCCCTCCAGCCCGACGAGCAACTGCGCGACTACGTGCGTCCCTATGCCTGGCTGACCAAGCTGTACATGCTCTACCGTAAGAAGTTCTATCCGGACGCCAGCAAGAGCATTGAGGCAACGGAAGAGGATGCGGCGCGCACGCGCGAGCTGATCCGCGAGCACATTGATGTTGATGAGCTGGAAACCGAGTTTCCTACCTACGTGCTCGATGAGCATTTCCTGACCAAGCTGAAGGACAAGAAGCCGGATGCCAAGGCGCTGGACATCGAGGCCATGCTGTCGGCCGAACTGCGGATTCGGCTGGATCAGGATGAGGCGTTCCGCCCACTCTCCGAGAAGTTGCAGCGCCTGATCGACGAGAAACGTGCGGGCACCCTGGCCGGAATTGCGCTGATCGAGGAGCTGGAAAAGCTGACCGATGCGGTGCGCGCCGCCGTTGAAGAGGCCAATCGTCCTGTCGCTCAGCAGTTGGCATTGAAGGTCAAGGCGCGCAACGCGGCCATTACCGACACCCTGGCAGCCGAGATTGCCGCCGCCACCTTGGCCGAAGCTGACAAGCATTGCTTCCCCGGTTGGTGGGGCAGCAGTACGGTTGATCCGGAACTGTCGCGCGGCTTGTTGTTCATGATCGCCAACCAGTTCTCGTCGGCCGGCTTGCTAACCGATGACGCGATGGGCTTTATCGGCAGCCTGATGCAAGTTCTGAAGCGGCGCCACTACAAGCCCGGCGCGTCCTCAGCGAGCGGTGACGATGGCGCGTGAAGGCGCTGACCGCGTCGAACTGGTCCTGCCGGATGGACGGACCATCGACTACGCGATTCAGATTTCGCCCAAGTCACGGTCGCTGCGTCTGAAGCTCAGCGCCCGTGACGGTATGGTGGTCGTGGCACCGGCGAATCTGGATCGCCAGAAGTTGCTTGCCTTGGTGGCTGGGAAAGCGGATTGGATCGGTGAGCGCATTGCCGGCTTCGATGCCGTGCGTCATTTGATTTCCGCCGAACCTGTCGCACGCCCTCAGGCGTTTGACTTGCCGGCACTGGCCGAATCCTGGCGAGTCGAATATAAACCAACGCGCAGCAGCACAGTGGGTGCGCGCATCGACCAACCGGGGCGCATCGTCGTTGCGGGCGCGGTCGATGATGTTGAAGCCTGCCACGCTGCATTGCGACGCTGGTTGGCCCGTCACGCCACCATGGCCTTGCCACCGTGGCTGGCGAATCTTGCTGAACCTGCTGGCCTGCATTATGCGGATCTGGCGATCAAGAATCAGCGTACGCGTTGGGGTAGTTGTTCGGCCACGGGGCGCATCAGCCTCAATTGCAAGCTCCTGTTTCTTCCTCGTGACCTGGTGCGGTATGTAATCTGGCATGAGCTTTGTCATCTGATTGAACCCAATCACTCGGAGCGGTTCTGGATGCACTTGCGGCATTTCGAGCCTGCGGCGGATTTGCTACATGGCCGAATGCGCGATGCGTGGAAACTCGTCCCCGTATGGGCGATTCCACCGCAGACGGCTGCTCCAGAACTGTAATTTAGAGGGGCGCAGTAGGAGGGTTTGGTAATTGATCGCCGGCCGTCTCTTGGGGACCAATTCCCATCGGTAAATTCGTGGGCGGCATGCTCTGAGTTGGTCGCAACATTATCGGCTGGACCATCTGCGACATGCCTTCCATCAATACCGTTGCCACGCCTTTGTGATTTTCAACAATCTTGATCGCAGGCGTCTGGGCAAACGTATGCATGTAAGCATGGTGAATGGTCAGCACCAAATCCTGCAGTTTGTTGTCTGCTTCAAGTTCTTCGACCTTCAGTCCGATACTCTGGCATGTCGCCATTGATATGTGGCGTGAATGTGTCTTGGTTCCTGAGTGATCAGCAAGCACGCTGATAGCATTTTCAGCTTTTGTGATGGCATCGGTGTCCGACGCGAACATGTTGTCGCGCAACCATGACTTCACCATCTCACGCGACCATTCGATTGCTTGGATGCACTCAAGCAGGAACGTTGGATGGTATTTCCCAATAATGGATTGCCACAAGGGGGCGCTATTGGGATTCTGTGTAATGCTCTCCGTGGCCATCTGAAATTCATCCAGCACGGCTTGAGCCGCCACCCCGCCAAATTGTGGATCGATAGGGCCAAGGTTTGATTGCTTCCCCATCAAGATCGACCTTGAAGAACAAGCGATCATGGTCCCGGCAGACATGGCAATCTGCGGAATGATTACGCGAACGTCCTTGTCGAACATTTTCCATAAGTAATCGACGAGGGATTCCGTTGCAGCGATGTTCCCGCCGGGAGTATGCAAGATCAGATCAAGACCCAAACCTCGGTCCAGTTTGTGAACCGCAGTCATGAATCCGTTCTTATCGTCATCGCCAATTTCAAGGTTCGGCGTCTGCGGTGGCCTTGACAACCAACCTGAGTAATAGGCGATGACGTTGCGCTTCGTGTACTTGTGGAGCTTCCCGAGGTAGGCGCGTCTTATGAGGTCAACCGACTGACGGCCATCAGACTGCTTCCGGCTGATTTCCTGGAGAACACTATTCCACCCCGGCATGATCAGAGGGCGGTGTCAGTAGAGGAAGCGATAAAGGTCCGAATGTTGGGGTCTATCAGCGAAAACCTCTCAAATGATTTTCCATGGATAGCCCCTGGAAGGGGGGCGAAAAACTTGTTGTATAGATCAACTGTTGTCGCTTGCGTCGGAGCGGTACCCTCAGCCTTCGACTTTGAAGCGTGGAATGCGGTCTCCAATAATCTTGGGCCGGACACCAACTTCACGGACTGGGGCATTGCTTGCTCCTCAATAAGATGCGGATAGCGGGGAAGCTTATCATAGGAGGCAGCCCGCTGTGCCGTCGAATCGCGTTACAAATCGTGGTTCAGATGTGGCGACTCGCCAATCCGAGCAACCCAGATAGGCAAGGCATGGTTGGAAGCCGCAGGCGTACCCATTGGCCCCAACAGCGAGTTGTTCGGTAGTAAACTCCCCGCCACCAATTCTAAAACCCAACCCTTATCGGTTGGGTTTTTTCTTGCCCGCCGCGCCAGCCCTGGCGGGGCTTGCGGCGGGGTCTGGTGTTTCGCCCTCACCCTGACAGTGCGTTATTCCGCCCACCGGGCCGCGGACGCCTCTCTTTTCTCCATTCGACCGGTGGCTGGACGAGGCTCGCCCCCTCGATTTCATGCGGGTTTCGGGCCGATGGTTGGGCGTCAACTGCTCCGACCAGAATCCTTGCAAACCCGTTTCACGCATCGAACCCATCGAACAACGCGTGCTGCGCATCCCAATCCGACGGCGGCAAATGGTTCTTCAACCAGAGCAGACTCAAGGTCTTCGGCTGCTGCCC
>OGCL01002108.1_pt1 | contig 14771 bp, 10 predicted proteins | sample 1570041 | NCBI WGS metagenome assembly OGCL01 (sample SAMN06266162, study PRJEB24511) | hot springs metagenome | isolation source: Hot spring water | place: South Africa: Limpopo | collected 2015-06-22
GCAAGCCAAAACGAAGTTTCGGCGAAGGCTCATATCGTTGAGGCCGATGTGAAGCGAAGCGGCCGGAGCCAACACCGCGCAACGCAGCGATTCGCCCGCGCAGCTATTAATTCAGCGTTTCCTCAGGCCTGCGCGGCAATGCGACTTGCCTGATCGATCGCGCGTTTGGCGTCGAGCTCGGCGGCCACGTCAGCCCCTCCGAGTAACGTGTACGCCATGCCAAGGCGCGCGAGTTCCTCAGCCAACGTTCGGAGCGGTTCCTGACCAGCGCAGATGACGATCGTGTCGGCCTCGATGAGGGTTGGATCGCGCCGCTCCGGCCCGAAACTGATGTGCAATCCGCGCACGTCGACACGCTCGTAATTCACGCCAGCGAGCATCTCGACGCCCCGCTGCTTCAGCTCGGTACGATGGATCCACCCGGTCGTCTTACCCAAGGTGCCCCCCGGTTTCCCGGATTTACGCTGTAACAGCGTGATACGCCGGCGTGACGCCAGAACCGCTGGGGGCGCCACCCCGCCAGCGGCCAGCTCCGGGTCGACCACGCCCCATTCCGCGAGCCAGGCCGGCAGGTCGACGGTCGGCGACTGTCCGTCCTTGGCGAGGAACGCGGCGACGTCGAAGCCTATGCCACCGGCACCGATGATCGCAACGCGATCACCTGCCGCGACCCGCCGTTCCAGCACATCCACGTAGGAGACGACGCGGTTCTCTGCCTCGCCTTCGAGGCGGACGCGGCGCGGCGTCACGCCGGTCGCCACGAAGACATGCTCGTAGCCGGCATCCTTCAGCTCTTCGGCAGTCGCGCGAACACCCAAACGTAGCCGCACGCCAGTGCGGTCGAGACGGACCCGGAAATAGCGCAGCATCTCGTGAAACTCCTCCTTTCCGGGAATGCTCGCTGCCAGATTGAGCTGCCCGCCGATGCGATCGGCGGCCTCAAACAGGTCCACCGCGTGGCCGCGCTCGGCCAGCACCGAGGCACAGGCGAGGCCGGCTGCGCCCGCACCGACGACGGCGAAGCGACGTCGGTGCGTTGACGGTCGATAGACCAGTTCCGTCTCATGACAGGCGCGTGGGTTGACGAGGCAGCTGGCGAGCTTCCGGCTGAAAACATGGTCCAGGCAGGCCTGGTTGCAGCCGATGCAGACATTGATCTCGTCGCGACGCCCCTGCCGCGCTTTGCGCACGAAGTCCGGGTCGGCAAGAAACGGACGCGCCATCGACACCAGGTCGGCGCAGCCGTCCGCAAGGACCTGCTCGGCGATTTCCGGCAGGTTGATACGGTTGGAGGCGATCACTGGAACAGTCACCTCGGGCTTGAGCTTCTTGCTCAGCCACGCCCACGCGGCACGTGGAACAGAGGTCGCGATCGTTGGCACGCGGGCTTCATGCCAGCCGATGCCGGTGTTGATAAGCGTGGCACCGGCCTGCTCGATCGCGCGGGCGACCTGCACCACCTCGTTCCAGGTCGATCCCTCCGGAATCAGATCAATCAGCGACAGGCGATAGATCAAGATGAAATCCGGCCCCACGGCATCCCGCACACGGCTGACGATCTCCACCGGCAGGCGCATGCGGTTCTCGTAGGGCCCGCCCCAGGCATCCAGCCGGCGGTTCGTATGCCGAACCAGGAACTCATTGATGAAGTAGCCCTCCGAGCCCATGATCTCGACCCCGTCGTAGCCAGCCTCACGCGCAAGACGCGCACAGCGCACGAAGGCCTGAATCTGCCGCTCGATGCCGCGAGCAGACAGTTCACGTGGCGTGAACGGCGTGATCGGGCTTTTGATGCGAGACGGTGCAACCGACAGCGGGTGATACCCGTAACGGCCGGCGTGCAAGATCTGCAGCGCGATCCGTCCCCCCTCCGCGTGCACTGCGTCCGTGATGACGCGGTGACGGCGTGCCGCCGACGACGACGCGAGCCGCGAGCCAAACGGGGAGAGCCAGCCTTCGATGTTCGGGGCAAATCCGCCTGTGACGATCAAGCCAACCTCCCCCCGCGCCCGCTCGGCGAAGAAGGCGGCCAGGCGGGGAAAGTCGTCCGCCCGATCCTCGAGACCCGTGTGCATGGATCCCATCACGACACGGTTGCGCAGCGTCGTAAAGCCGAGATCGAGCGGCGCCAGCAGGTGTGGAAACATCCGGTGCTCCTGAACGGCGCGCCCGCCGCATCCGCGCGGCAGAACGGGCGGCCCTCACTTGGTTCGGAGCCCAGTCTAGCGGCGCATGCCGCGGAGATCGACTTCAAACGGTGCGCGCGGCCTGATCGGTCCGCCGGCATTGCGCGGCGCGTCGGGGGTCATTAGCTTCATCTGCTCGAGCGCGCGCTCGCGCCGTCCGACGGCCAGCGGACCGTCGTCCTCTTCGCCGGCGCCGGCTGATTTGGCCGACGATGCGGAGGCAGTACCGACCGGACACGCGCCGGTCTGGCGATAGGCGAGCGCCGCCGCGAGCATGCCCTCCGCCGGGTCGCCGAGGTCGCGACTGAGGTCATCCGCCACACGGCAGGTGGCAGCGAATCCGTCGACGAAGTCGCCCTCACCCTTCTCGTTGACGCCGGTGAACTGAATGGGATAGTAGGTGGTGCCACAGTTGTCTCGACCCGAGAATCCGTAAGGCTTGCCGCAGGTCGTAGCGCCGATCAGGATCACCTCCAGGTCGATGCCGCGTAGCCCGTTGATCAGGCTCTCGCTTGCCGAACAGGTGGCAGCCGTCGCCAATACAAAGACGCGGCGAAGATTGAGCGTCGGCAATGGCTGGTTCGCCGCCACCCCTCCCGAGAAGCCCGAGCCCACGTTGTAGAACGGGTACACCGAATCAGGGCCAAACGGCTTACGGTCGTTCGTCCTCGTCGTCTCGAAGACGCGCCCCGAGGTCCGCGCCGGCCCGGCAACCATGTAGCCGAGCTGCGACGAAATGTAGATGTAGCCGCCCCCGTTGTAGCGCAGATCGAGCACGAGATCCGACACGCCGCCGGCGTTCACGAGCCCCTGGACGGCATCCGCGATGGCCTTTTCGGCGGTGAAGCTGTTGAAGGTCGTGAAGGCGATGTAGCCGACGCGACCGCCAGGCGTGTTGAGGATGACCGAACGCGGTACAGCGTTGAGTGGCACCTGCGCCGATGTCAGCACGGCCGTCCTTGTCGCCGTCCCGTCCGCTGGCTGCAGTACGAACACGTGCGATTCGCCGATGGTAGGCGGGAAGAGTCCGCGATTGAGCGTGTCTACGTCCGCACCGCTGATGAAGTCCACGCCATCGATGCTGATGATCCGGTCGCCGCGACGAACGCCAGCCGCGTCGGCCGGAGAACCCGGCGTCACCACCGCGGCGACCCATTCGCGAGGCGGCGCACTGCGGATCGCAGCCCAACGGACGCCGTAACCGAAGGTGATACCGGCGTTCGTCTGCTCAACCGACGCGGTCGATTGCGAAAAACTGAAACGGTCCTTCGGTGCGCCCGACACGGCGCGTGCGAATGTTTTCAGTTGAGGGAACAGCGATTGCGCCGTGGGAAAGCCATTCAGATCGACATTCGGCACCTCTCGATACCAAAGGTAGCTCTCATCGACCCAGGCGCGAATCCAGCTCTTCTCGTCCTCGTGTGTACCTTGCCGATCGGGGTAAGGCACGCCAGCGGGATTGGTCCCGCTCCGCGGCGCCGCGCAGAGGTGACGTAGGCTTGCCGAAGGCGGGAAGACCGGCCGGGGCGTGACCGGCGTTGCGGCCGGGACACAAAAGGCCGGCCCTTCGCCGCGGAAGTTGGCGCCGAGCGAATCCTGATAGTCGGCGAGAATCACGCTGTAGCGATGATTCGCCACATCAACGGGAGACCCAAGCCGCAAGCTGCGGTACACCGGGAAGGACCCACTGCCGCAGGTGCCGTCGCTTCGTGTCGGTTCGACCGCAAAGTCGAGACCCTCGCTCGTGAAATTGGTCACCCGTCCCTCGGCAATGAGCCCGGCGATGAACGCGCAATCGCTCGGCAGGCCGTAGAAGTGCGAGACGAACTGGGGCGTAACCTGGATCGCATAGCGGCACACCGGTTGCAGGCTGCCCGTCGCGGCAGCCGCCGCCCGAGCCTGGAAAGTCATGCCGGTGCGTCGGAAGTCGGCCAACCCGTCGAGCAGGCGTTGCTCGTCGGCGCGCCCTGTAATGAAAAACGCGTTCAGCGTGGTGTTGTAGTACTCGACGACGGTGACCGTCTGGGCGCCGGCGAGGCCCGATGCCGTCACAAAGCATGCGACGACGACGCCGGCGAGTGAATCGAGAAGTCTTCGACCCATACCTTCATCCTTGCTGACTCGACCTAGGGAAACGCTCAATAAATGGCTGCGCGGGCGAATCGCTGCGTTGCGCGGTGCTCGCTCCCTCGCCTATCTATTTGATATATCTCGGTCGCTGCGCTCCGTGCGCCTTGCGCTTCGTCCCGCTCGCTGCTTTCTTCAGCGTTTCCCTAGCAGGCCGTTGAAAAACTACTGCGGCGGGCGGCGGGCTGGCGGAATTATGGCAGTGCACCCGGCACGCTCTCGGCACCTTTGCGATGGCGTAAACCCTTGTCCAACGCGACGGATGGCTTACATACACTGAATGCACACCGACGGAGGATGCACCGCTTTCGGGCCCCATCCGAAGCGCGCTTCCACAATGATGGGACAGCCTCCGGCCCGAGATTGCATTGACAGGACTGGCACGCAGTTTGCGCCGTGACGATGTTTGTCCGGCCGGCAAATGCCGCAACCCATAGAGAGGAACGACGATGAACGAGACTCAAATCCGTGGCTTGGTCGAGGAGGTTCGCGAAGGTCGGCTCGCCCGCCGCGACTTCATCGGACGCATGGTTGCCTTGGGGCTGACGGCCCCGATGGCATCGATGCTGCTGATGCACTATGGCGTGGCGAACGCCCAAAGCGCGATGACCTACAAACCGACGCGCCGTGGCGGCGGCGGACCACTGAAGCTCATTTACTGGCAGGCTCCGGTCCACCTCAACCCGCACTACGCTGGCGGCACCAAGGATCAGGACGCAAGTCGAATCTTCTACGAACCTCTTGCAGGCTGGGACAGCGACGGCAACCTCGTGCCCTACCTCGCCGCGGAGATCCCCTCCCGCGCCAATGGCGGTTTGTCCGCTGATGGCCGGACGGTGACGTGGAAGCTCAAGCGCGGCGTCAAGTGGCATGACGGTCGCGACTTCACGGCCGACGATGTTGTCTTCACGGCCCAGTATGCAGGCGATCCGGCGGCTGCGATGACCACCATCGGCACCTACAAGGACATCAAGGTCACCAAGGTCGACTCGCACACGGTCCGCGTTGAGTATCCACGCCCAACCCCCTTCTGGGCGGAAGCTCTGGTCGGGAGCGTCGGCATGATCCTCCCCAAGCATGTATTCGATGCTTTCATGGGCGCCAAGTCGAGGGAGAATCCGGCCAACCTGAAGCCGGTCGGCACGGGCCCCTACAAGATCGTAGATTTCAAGCCCGGGGACATGATCCGGGCGGAAGCCAACAAGGACTATCACGTACCCAATCAGCCCTTCTTCGATACGCTCGAATTGAAGGGCGGCGGAGACGCAACCAGCGCTGCGCGCGCCGTGCTTCAGACGGCCGAGTTCGACGTAGGCTGGAACCTGGCGGTCGAAGACGAGATCCTCAAGCGCCTCGAAGCCGCAGGCCGGGGCAAGATGAATTTCTACGCCGGCAGTGACGTGGAGTTCGTTTCACTCAATGTCACGGATCCGTGGACGGAGGTGGATGGCGAACGCGCGAGCGTCAAAAGCAAGCATCCGGCCTTTTCCGACAAGGCGGTGCGCACGGCGATGAACCTGCTGATCGACCGCAAGGGCATCGCCGATTCGATTTACGGACGAGGCGGTATCGTCACCGCGAACTTCCTGAACAATCCGGCCCGATTCCGCAGCCCGAATACACGCTGGGAGTACAGCATCGAGAAGGCCAATCAGGTGCTCGACGCTGCCGGTTGGCGGCGCGGATCGGATGGCATCCGCGCCAAAGGCAATGTCAAGCTGAAATTCGTCTATCAGACTTCAGTCAGCAGTCCGCGTCAGAAGTGCCAGGCCATCATCAAGGACGCCTGCAGCAAGGCGGGCATCGACATTGAACTCAAGAGCGTCGTCGCGGCCGTCTACTTCGGCAGCGACTTTGCGAACCCGGACACCTACCAGAAGTTCTGGGCCGACATGCAGATGTACACCACCACGATGACGCAGCCGGATCCGCAGTACTTCATGGAGCAGTGGACAACGGATCAGATCGCGCAGAAGGCCAACAAGTGGTCGAGCAGGAACCTGGTGCGCTGGAGCAACAAGGAATACGACGACACGTTCAAGGCGGCGCAGACCGAACTCGACCCGGCCAAGCGCGCCGCCCTGTTCATCCGGCTGAACGACATCTTGGTCAATGACGGCCACGTCATTCCCCTGTTCGCCCGTCCGCGACCGGTGGGAACTGTCAACAAGCTGGCCGTCAATATTTCGCCTTGGGACAATCTGACATCCCACATGGCGTGGTGGTGGCGCGAGGCCTGAACGTCGTGCGCGAACAGGGGCGGTCCCGCCTTGTTGCTGGCTCGCCCCGCTTCCGCAGCGAAACGTCTTGCTCCGGTCTGATCCACGCGGAGCGGCTGAGGCAAGGGTTAGACGTCATGCGCGTCGGCAGGCGCTCCGCTCGACTGCGGGCAATTCCAGCACATACCGCGTGACTTCGCGCATGCCCGTCGCTTTGCGCGACGGGATGAAGGAGGCCCACCCGCCCTTTGCTCGCGCACTCCAGGGAGATACCGCGCTTGTTCAACTACATCATCCGACGCTTGCTGATCGCCATTCCAAGTCTGCTGGGCATCAGCGTCATACTTTTCGGCGTGCTCGCGCTTGCGCCGGGCGACCCGTTCGAGGAACTGGCAACCAATCCCAACGTGCCGCCCGAGGTTCGCATGGCCTTGCGGACCCAGTTCGGGCTGGACGATCCGATCTGGCAGCGTTACCTCGCCTGGCTGACCAGCATGTTCAAGGGCGACTGGGGCTTCAGCTTCGTCAGCCGCATCAATGTGGACCAGCTGATCCTGCAGCGCCTGCCGACGACGATCGCTGTCATTGGCCTGTCGCAAGTGCTGGCGATTCTGGTGGCACTGCCGGTGGGCATCCTGGCAGCGGTACGGCCCTATTCTTGGTTCGACCGTATCGCCAGCACGCTCGCCTTCATTGGCTTCTCGCTGCCGACGTTCTTCACCGGCATCATTTTCATCCTGTTCTTCAGCATCTACCTCGGCTGGCTGCCATTCGTCTATCGCACCGACCTCGCCTCGACCGGCCTCGCCTGGTGGTGGGACCAGTTCAAGCAGTCGATCATGCCGATCACGGTGCTCGGCCTGTTCCAGGCGGCGAGCATGATGCGCTACGTTCGCTCGGCCGTTCTCGACGTGATACGACTTGACTACGTGACGACGGCGCGCAGCAAAGGACTCTCCGAGCGCGTGGTCATCGTCAAGCACGTCGTACGCAACGCCCTCATTCCGGTGGTCACCCTGGTCGCGCTGCAGATGCCGGCCGTATTCGGCGGGGCGATCGTGACTGAGCAGATTTTCCGCGTACCAGGCATCGGCAGTCTGCTGATTGATGCCATCCTGCGCAACGACACCCCGGTCATCATGGCGGTTACCTTCGTGTTCGCCTGCCTGGTGGTGCTCTTCAACCTGATCGCCGACATCCTTTATGGCTGGCTCGACCCCCGTATCAGCTACCGCTGATCCCGGCACCCCGCCCGATCTGTCCAAGACCGTTGCGTCGGTGTCGCCCTGGCAGGATGCATGGCGGCGCTTCCGACGTCATCGCCTCGCTTATTGGAGTCTGTGGATACTCGGGTTGATGGTGCTTCTGGTGATCTTCGGGCCGATCTTCTACAAGGTCGGCATCAATGACGTCGATCTGCGGGCCCGGCTGGCGCCGCCGTCCCTCGCGCATCCATTCGGCACCGATGATCTTGGGCGCGACCTGCTGGCACGCATGCTCTACGGTGGCCGCATCAGCCTCGCCGTCGGCTTCGCGGCAATGCTGATGGCGATCATCGTCGGTGTGATCATCGGCGCCATCGCCGGCATGGCGAAGGGATGGGTCGATGCGTTCCTGATGTGGGTGACCGACCTTTTTCTATCGCTGCCTCAGCTTCCGCTTCTTCTGCTACTGATCTTCCTGTTTCGCGAGCCTCTGAAGCAGGCCTTCGGTCTCGAGGTCGGCATCTTCATCCTGATCGTAGTGGTCATCGGCGGCTTCCGCTGGATGCCGGTGGCGCGTCTTGTTCGCGCACAGTTCTTCAGCCTGCGCGAGAAGGAGTTCGTCGAAGCCGCGCGAGCCCTCGGCGCCAGCCCGGCGCGACAAGTCGTGCGTCACATCCTGCCAAACGCGCTTGGCCCGGTCATCGTGGCAGCGACGATCGACATCGCCGCTGCCATCATTGCGGAGAGCACGCTTTCATTCCTCGGACTGGGCTTCCCGCCCGATATCCCTACATGGGGCCGCATCCTTTATGACAGCCGCGACTACATGGACCTCGCGCTGCACTGGGCGTTGTTTCCCGGCATGGCCATCTTCCTGACGGTTCTGACAATCAATTTCGTTGGCGACGGCCTGCGTGATGCGCTCGATCCGCGCAAGGTGATGTAACTCGGTGGCGATGCTCGAGATTCAGGGTCTCAAGACCCATTTCAAGACCGACGACGGCTGGCTGCACGCGGTCGACGGGGTTGATCTGTCCATCGACCGCGGTGAGACCGTATGCGTCGTCGGTGAATCGGGATGCGGCAAGAGCGTCACCGCGAAGACGGTGATGAAACTGATCGACATGCCGCCGGGAAAGATTGTGGCTGGCCGAATCCTTTGGCAAGGACGCGATCTGGTGCCGCTTCCTCCCGAGGAAATGCAGAAGATCCGCGCCAAGGAAATCGCCATCATCTTCCAGGAGCCGATGACCAGCCTTAATCCGGTCTACACGGTAGGCGAGCAAATCGCCGAGTCTCTCCGACTGCACGAGGGCTTGGGTCGTAGGGCGGCGATGGATCGCGCGGTCGAAATGCTCGCCAAGGTACGCATTCCGACGCCCGAACGCAGGGTGCGTGACTACCCGCACCAATTCTCGGGCGGTATGCGCCAGCGCGTGATGATCGCCATCGCGCTCGCCTGCAACCCGAAGCTGCTTATTGCCGATGAACCGACGACGGCGCTGGATGTCACCATCCAGGCCCAGATCCTGGAACTCATCCAGGAATTGAAGTCGGAGTTCGGCACGGCCGTCATGCTGATCACCCATGCGATGGGCGTCGTTGCCGAAGTCGCCCAGCGGGTGGTCGTGATGTATGCCGGCAAGGTGGTCGAGGAGGCCCCCGTGGAAGCACTCTTCGGCGCCCCGCGGCACCCGTACACGCGCGGCTTGATTCGCTCGATTCCCCGCATCGACACGGCGGCGATGCACAAGGTACGCCTCGAGGCGATCCCGGGCACTGTCCCGAAGCTGATCGAACCGGCCGAAGGCTGCCGGTTCGCTGCGCGCTGCCAGCATGCGCGCCCGGCCTGTTCCGATGCATCCCCCGTACTCAGAGAGGTTTCGAGTGGCCACACGGTCGCCTGCTTTCGCGCCGAGGAGATCGCATGAGCACCACCGGGAATGGACCACTTCTTCGAGTGGAGAATCTGGTCAAGCACTTCCCGGTGAGGGGTGGCATCCTGCAGCGGCAGATCGGCCGCGTCCATGCAGTCGACGGTGTCAGTTTCGATCTGGCGCCCGGTGAAACCCTCGGGCTCGTTGGCGAGTCGGGTTGCGGGAAGAGCACGACGGGACGTTGTATCCTCAGGCTGATTGAACCAACCTCCGGTGAAGTCACCTTCGACGGCCGGAGCGTCACCCGTGCCAGTCGAGAGCAGTTACGCGAACTGGCGCGCGACATGCAAATCATCTTCCAGGATCCCTACGCGAGTCTCAATCCGCGCATGCGGATCGCCGCGATCATCGGCGAAGCACTGACGATTCACAAGCTCGCGCCCAACAAGGAGGCATACGATGCCCGCATCGTCGAGTTGCTCGAGACGGTCGGACTTTCGGCCGACCACCGGCGCCGCTTCCCGCATGAGTTCTCCGGCGGCCAAAGACAGCGGATCGGTATTGCGCGGGCTCTGGCTGTCAACCCACGCCTGGTGATCTGCGACGAAGCCGTGTCGGCGCTCGATGTCTCGATTCAGGCGCAGGTGATCAACCTGCTCGAGGATCTTCAAAGCAAGTTCGGTCTGACGTATGTGTTCATCGCGCACGATCTCTCGGTGGTCGAGCACATAAGCGATCGCGTCGCCGTGATGTATCTGGGCAGAATCGTCGAAATCGCCTCATCGCGCGACCTCTACACATCGCCACGGCATCCCTACACGGAAGCGCTGCTGTCGGCCGTTCCGATTCCCGACCCCACCGTCCGACGCAAACGCATTGCGCTCACCGGCGACGTTCCTTCACCGATCGATCCGCCGGCCGGCTGCCACTTCCATACGCGCTGTCCGATCGCCCGCAAAGGGCTCTGCGACCGCGAACGCCCGGAGCTCAAGACCGTAGGGCCCGGTCATGCCGTGGCCTGCCACCTGCGCGCTTGAGTCGCTGACGGATACCCGTCAAGGAACCATGGGTTTTCAGTGGGGCAAAATCATGGTTTGTTCCTTTGATCTTCCGCTCCTCTGAGCGAGCACCTGCCGCAGCCATGACTTACGCCGTCAATGACCAGTGCATCAAGTGCAAATACACCGATTGCGTCGATGTGTGCCCCGTCGACTGCTTCTACGAGGGCGAGAACATGCTGGTCATCCATCCAGATGAGTGCATCGACTGCGGGGTATGCGAGCCGGAGTGCCCGGTCGAAGCTATCAAGCCCGATTCCGACATCGATGAGAAGTGGCTGAAGCTCAATGCCGAGTATGCGGTCATATGGCCCAACATCAGGCGCAAGAAGCCTGCACCTCCGGACGCCGATGACTGGAAGGGCAAGCCGGACAAGTTCAAGTATTTCTCGCCCGAACCAGCCAAGGGCTGATCGTCCCGCCCATGGCACGCAACCGGCGACCGGCAACCGCCGGACGCCGGCGACATCCGGCGTTCTGCGATTCGTCGCATGGCGCTGGCGAACCCCGAGGCGCTGGCCATATCGTCGCGACTGGTTCCACTCGCGCTGCCATTCCGCACCGGCAGCATGGTCCCCGTGAGCGATGCCGAAACCCTTGAAACTTCCGCTGCGCCAATGTCGGCGGCGGGAAGCGCGTGGCGCCGCTTCGGCGCGTTACCGTGGTGGCGGCTCGTCGCGGCTGGTTTGCTGATCAATGGCGCCATGCTCGCCCTGTCGGTTCCTTACCAATCGCTGCGCCTGCTGCAGCCGCCGGCGAGCGAAGAGGCGAGATCAGCGGTCCGCCTGGCGCTTCAGCTCACGGCGCTGGAGAGCGCCCAGCGCGTGGCCGCAGCGCTCGATCTCGAAAACGATGGCGAGCCGCTCGCCCAGTCGCTGCAGCGAATGATCGATCGGACGCAACGCGACATGCGACAACAGGCGCTTCTGGAAGAGCTATTCGATCACGGCGAACTCGCTCTGCTTGAGGCTGAGCGCCGCGAACTCAACCGCCCTTTCTGTTCGACACGCTGGCGCACGTTCAAGCCTTGCAGGAGGTCGATCCGCCGCAAGCCGGCACCATGCGCGCCGAAAGGTGGGTCAGAATTGGATCGGCGGACAGCTTGCAACGCGCGTCGCTGACGACGCGCTGCTGACGGTTTCTTTGGGGTTGGTAGAAAGCCGTCCGTTAACTCCTATTGTTCTGCGCCTGCTTGTGGCAAACCGGGCATCTGCCAATCCTGGCCGAAGTGAGCACGCAGGCTCTCGATGGCGGACGGCAAGGCGCCGTAGCAGGTCACGCCCAGGTAGGTGGCTGCACGGGTGGTGCCCACGTACAGGTATTTGTCGAAAAGCGCTGGGTGCAGTGCGGCGAGCTGGTCGATACCCACAAAGAACACCGCTTCGAACTCCAGGCCCTTGATATGCTGGATGTCGAAGACGCGCACGTTGCTTTCCTGGCCCACCGCCTGCCCCTCGCGGCAGGCAATAACCTGGATGTTGTGCTCGGCCAAGGCGGCGTTCAGCGCCCCGGCCACCCGGGCTACGTCGTCTTCGGCGTTCACAAAGATGGCGGTGGACGGTAGCTGGCCGACGAAACGCTCTATTTCTCGGATGCGCTCTGCCAGCCAGCCGACCACCGTTGCTGTGTCTGCGCCGTGCTCAAGGAACGCGGGCGCGACACCGCCGCTGTCCACATGCGGAGGCAAGATGACGTTCTGTTCAGTGCCGCCGACCGCACGGATCATGGCGCGAGCCAGATCGTTCAGCTGCTTGCTCTGCCGGTAGGAGACGGTGATCTCAATGATGTCGAAGTCGGCAATGACCCACTTCATTTCATCGGCGGATCGCGTACCCCAGGTGGTCAGGCGCTGGTTGAAGTCACCGCAGGCGAAGAACGAGCGCAGCCGTGGATGCGCCAGGGCGGCCATGCAAGCCAGCTGGATAGGCGAAAAGTCGGTCGCTTCATCCACCAAGACCTGGTTGCGGTAGCACCCCAGGATGGGCCGAAGTGCCGACCAAGGGGGGCTGTCGATACTGCGCACGACGTTGGGCCGGCTGATCAAGTCGCCTGCGGCGCGCAGGATGGTGAGCAGCACAATGTCCAGTTCGAGCGGATGGATATCGCGGGCTTCGAAGCCATCGTTGCGATACCAGTTCCCGGCTTGCTGGCGTTCGCGCCGGAACGCGCGGTAGCGCTTGGGAATGCCGTCGAGATAGCGCTTGACCGGGTTCACGAAGCGGCGCGCGTTGGTCTGCACCAGCAGGCTCGCACCCACCTCAAAGCGGTCGGTTTCCGTCAGGCCGCGATCGGCCAGCCACTCGATGATCTTGCCGTTACGCGACGTCTTGCTGACCGCACGCTTTGAGGCTGCAGATCGGGCTTGGGCTCGCACCGCTTGCATGTAAGCGGAAAGAGCGGCGGCACGACCGGTGCGCGGTACTGTGGTGTCTTCTTCCTCATCAGCATCAAGCTCCTCTTGTTCGTCGGCGTCGGTGGTCTGGGCTTGCTGCAGACCGTCGATGAAGCGCGCCAACTCGTCAAGAAACGCCCGATTGCGATTGAGCTGGAGGTTGAGCGCTGCCTTGATCTTGGCGTCAGAGGCATCTTTCAGGCTGGCGACGAGCGCCTGCACTTTTGGAAGCTCGGCTGCTAGCGATCCGAAGGTGGACGCCAACGCGCCATCGCTTGCTTGCATTAGGATGTTGCGCAGCCGTTCACCCAAGCTCTGGACTTCGGGCACTTTGGCTTCGCGGAGCATGTTGGCCGCTTCATGCAGCTCTTGCACGTAGGCGTTGCGCTGCCACGTGTTGAAATCGTCGAACCACTGAATCGGGCAATCCAGTGCCTCTGCGTTCAGGCTTGGCAGGCTGTCTTTCAGGACAAAGGTACCGCCGCCCGATGCAGTTCTGAGGACGCCGAAAGCGTTTCTGGCCAGCTCACGCCGGTAGTCCTGCCAGGTTCTGATGCGCAGATCGGAGGCAGGAACGCCTTCTCTCGCGAAAGCCTCCTTTAGGTAGTGCTTGAGCAGTTCGGTGGGCGTGAACATCAGCCAGCTGTCGGCGTGCGAGACACCCTGACTGGCGGCCACCTCCTCAGCCAGATGTTGTTCGCCTTCTTCCAGAAAGGCAGTGTTGAGCTTCTGGCCGAGACGACGTATCAAGGTCGTCGTCTTACCCGTGCCGGGCGGACCAAGAATCAGCAAGCGATTGGCGAGGGGAAGGCGAAAAATCCTATCTTGGTACTGGTCCAGAACTGGCTGATCGCGCAGCGCCATCTTGGTAATGACACTGCGGCGTACGCCGTCGATGATGTTGGCCTTGCCGGTTTCTTCGGCCAGCAGTTGGTCCAGGAGGTCTTCGGTGACTTCTTCTCCGGGAACCTCAGTCAGTAGCGCTCGCAACGACTCGATAGTGAGTGGGCCGAAATGCTCGGCTTCCACCACGGTGTCGCGCGAATCCCAGCCATCCGCCAGCGCGGCGGGGCGGAGTTGGGCGCGCTCCAAGACTTCGACATCGGGGCCATTTGGCAGGGTGAATGTTGCCCCGATCGGCAAAGAGGCCAGACGACCAAGTGGGGCGAGATAACTGGCCAGATTCTTAAAACCTGAAACCGGCGTGGCTCGACAGATGTAATAGGTTCGCTTGTCGCCTTCCTTATCTGCAACAACGACACGGGCGATCGCAGGCTCAGCCGCCAAAGCCTTGTAGCTCTCTCGGTTGGCCTGGCTGATCTGATCTAGTTTCCGGATGGCCGAACTAGACGTCATCGTATTGACGCTCGCCAAGGCATCGGGGCCCAGCGTTCGCCCATCGTGCAGATTGCGTTTTGCAGCTGTAGCGATGCTGTTAAGCTGGGTGAGCACCTCGCCGGCGACCCGCTCAACGTGTTGCCTAGATTCGGAAGTCAGCTCCATGCCAGCCCCCATTCGTTCCAGGCCGTTCGCCAACGACACAAGGCACTTCGGTCTCGGCATACAGCGAGGGAAACGCTGAATCAATGGCTGCGCGGGCGAATCGCTGCGTTGCGCGGTGTTGGCTCCAGCCGCTTCGCTTCACATCGGCCTCAACGATGTGAGCCTTCGCCGAAACTTCGTTTTGGCTTTCGCCGCAACTGCGTT
>OGCL01002109.1_pt1 | contig 14767 bp, 9 predicted proteins | sample 1570041 | NCBI WGS metagenome assembly OGCL01 (sample SAMN06266162, study PRJEB24511) | hot springs metagenome | isolation source: Hot spring water | place: South Africa: Limpopo | collected 2015-06-22
CCAGCCCCATTAGGACCTTCATGCATTCTAAAATTAACCTTTGTCGCAATCACAACTTTATCACGATCCGCAAAATCTTTTAACGCACGGCCTAAATACTCTTCGCTTGTTCCAGCAGAATAAACATTATCAAAATAACATTACTTTATGAAATGTGTAAATTCAAAAAAATAGTTATTTGATAATTAAACCCAATAGAAATAAAGAGTTTTAATTTTTTTTTTAACTTTATCGTAAAAAACATATTTACACACGATATTTCTGTTATTATGAAAGTATAAGTTTATAAATGTTGCAATATCAATAATTATATGGTGTGTAAATTTGGGGGGATTTATGATAGCTATAACTCAAGAAAAGCATTTGAATCAAACAGTTTATTACAAATGCATATTAGATGATAAAGGTTTGGAAATTAGTAGAAGATTAATTCATGTTCCATTATTTCAGGTTAGGAATAATAATGATTATTTTTTTGTATTATATGATGATAGTATGATATTGAACTCTGCTGTATTTAAATATCTTAATTTTAGTTTGATGGGTTCACCTTTAACAACTAGAACTAAATCAGCATATGCTATAAGATTATTATTCTGCTTTCTCGAGATATCTAATATTAGAGTGAGCTCAATGTCAGAGTTTGATATAGATAATTTAACTTTATTTCTAAGGGGTGTTGGATATCTAAATAGTAAGTATAATTTATTAACTAATAGAAGTCCTAGTACAATAAATGGATATTTCGCAATCTATAGAGATTTCTTTCTTAAAAGTGGAATTGAATGCGAAGCATTATTTAGAAAGAATGTATATAAGTCTCGATACTCAGAAGACGGATTAGAAGGCAATATGAGGCAAAGAGAAAATTTTGCGAATAATTTAAAAAAAGGTAGTAAATCTAATCGTGTTTCAAAATATATAAGTGTGGACGAATTTAAAAAAATATATAAGTATGTCTATTCAATCAATGATAAACAAGCAATGATAATATTACATTTTATGTTTGGCTATGGTTTAAGGATTGGAGAGGTACTTGGTCTTACAGCTGAAGATATCTGTGAATTAAAAGTTAACGAAAAACTAATGCCTATTATTTTTCTAAGAAATAGGTTGTCTGATAATAAGTTTCAATATGCAAAAGGACTTCCACATGTTCAAAGAAAATCACATTATTTTTCGAAAGAGTATAAACAATCTGCTGCTCAAATTACAATTTCGTATGATTTCTATGAAGAACTCGAAAAATATGTAAACCTAACTGATATGTATGCTACAAAAAAATATCCAGATAACAACTCATTACGTCTAGCTGATATTACTTCAAACGAAAGTATAAATGAAAGAAATAGTTATGTTTTTTTAAATAGATATGGAAAACCTCTATCAGCTCAAACTTGGAATAAAAGATTAAAAAGCTATTTTGATGTTTTAGGAATTGAATATGATGTAGGTGTTAAAGATATAGGTTTAAATCATCGTTTTAGGCATGGATTTGCGATGTTTCATGCACGATTTTCCGGAAAACATATAGATAATATGCAGTTACAAAAAATGATGAGACATAGAAGTATTATGTCTACTTTAGTTTATTATAATCCAACAATAGAAGACGAATATGAAACAAAGAAACAGTTTCTTGATGAACTTTATTCTAGTATTCCTGAATTAAAGATGAGAATGAAATATGATTAGTAATATATCTGAAAAAGTTATTACTAATAAATCAATCGAGAATACTTTTGATGAGCTATTTGAAAAGATAAAGTCTTTGAATAGAGAGAAAGATTTTTATTATAAAATTGGATATGCATCAATAGTTAGACAATTTTCAAATTATCAACCAGAGAATATAACTTGGATTGATATATGTAATTCTGTTCAAATAAATAAAGCACATAAGTTACATATTATATTCTTAGTACAGTTACTAGAGAATAACCAAATTAAATGTGAGTATGCCAAATATTTATACAAACTTCTTCCGACTTTTAAAAATCTGATGGGTTACCCAGGGTATCCATGGCATTTAGTATTTTGTAGAGAAAATATATCGAAGTTTAGAATAGTTATTAATAAGTATGAAGAGTACAAAGTACCTTGTTTAAATAATGAGAATTATAATGTATATGTAAGAGAACTACTTATATCCTTTTTAAATGAGTATGATTATTTTTCAAGAAGCAATGATGATAATATAGCGCTACTAGAAGCGAGTCTTGGCAACAATATTAGTAGAATATACTCATATTCTTACTTTAATGACAATACATTTTGGTCTCAGGTAAAATATGTTCAAACTTACTTTAAAAATAATAAAAAATTAAGCAAAGCAGCTATAAAACTTGTTATAGCATTTTATAGGTATCTATTAAAAACATACACAGAACATAACTTTTTTAAAGATTCATTAAGTATGTCATATCATGTATTGTTTTCGTCGATGCTATTATTCTTAATAAATAATGATTATTATATAACAGCTTTTAATCCGTTAAATAGAATTTATGATAAAGAAAAGATTTTCTTCTTAATAAATGGATACAATAAAGCAAGTACAATGCTTAAAAAGGAAGATTCTTTTAGAGTTGATTTATCAAGGATTTCTTCAGATAAGTTTAGACGTGATATTCTTGACTTTTTATACTCCTCACCAAATGTAACAAAATTTACTCGTCAAGATAAATTGAATAATATAATCGATATTATAGATGTTTTAATTAAAGTTAAGAAAGAACCAAATTATCCAAATCCTGATTTTAATTATATAAATAATCAGGAAGTTAATTTTATTAAAGAATACATTAATTCAAAAAAAGTAATGTTGAGCACTAAAAATAATAGAATATATCATATTAAAGATTTTCTTGAATGGGAAAATAAAATGAATCGAATGAAATTTGATGATAGTGTTTTTGAATACTTAGAACAGTTTGCTAAGCCAATTGCAGGAAATAGTAAAGCAATTTCTGATAATGAACTAATTGATTTAAACAATTTAATTTTGCAAAAATCAAATGATAATCATATAATCTCAATTTATCATTCTTTATTCCATTTATTAATTCAAACTGAGTTTAGAATAAATCAAATTCTACATCTTGAAATAAATTGTATAAAACCAACAGTAAAACCTAATCAATATATTATTCAATCAATTTCAAAAACATCTAGAGGTACAGTTAGTGAATATGTTATTACAGAGTATACATATAAGATTTTAATTGAAGCTATAAACGAGTCAAATAAATTGCGAGTTAACTGTCAATCAGAAAATTTAAGAAATTACATATTCTTATATGAAGGTGTGGATAAAGTTGTACGATTAATAACGTTGGATAAATTCAGTAAATTTATTAAGATGTGCTGTAAGGAACTTGGGTGGGAATATCATTATACAGCATCAAACTTAAGAGACACTCACATGACAAAGGGTTTTGAAAATGAATTAAGAAAAGGTAAAGGTAATTTAAATTTAAGTATAATTTCGGGTCATAAAAGAATTGATACTACAATAAATCATTATATTGATTTCAAGCTTGATGAAATGTTAGAAAGTACATTTGGGATAGAAATAGGTAATTCAAAATTAATAGATACAAGTGGGAAAGTTGTAAATTTAACACAAAATAATGTTTTGGAAAATCGTAATACTGTTGAAAATGGATGTGGTTTTTGTAAAAAATCACAGTGTATAAACCCATCTATTTTACCTTGTCTTGTATGTGAACATTTTATAACTACTATTGAACATGAGATTTATTTTAAAAAAGCTATAGAAGTAATTGATGCACAAATATATCAATCTAAAATTGAGCATGACATAGAAGATTTAAATATAATTAAAAAATTACACGTGTTATATTTGAAAGAAATATATAAAGTAAAGGAGAATGAAGAACATGATTGATGCTAATTTTGCTTACTCATATGTTGAAAATATTCCTTGGAAAGATAGTCCAATTTATGCATTCTCAAACAATACTAAAGAATATTTAGATGCATTTGAAAGAATATTGGTAAAAGTACCAAATAAAGATGATAAAGTAGATTTTTATAATAATACTTGGGATTTTAGACCATACTTTGAAGATATAAATAGTGACTATTATAAATTCTTGTTTGATTCTTTGCCTGAATCTATTAGAGTATATTGTAAATTTTATGTTTTACACACAATGATGAAAAAAAATAAACTTCCAACGATAAATACTCGGCTAAGGACGTTTTATGATTTAATAAATAAGATTTTAGATAAAAGTTATCATAAGAATTTCTTTCTAATTACAACAGATGATATTATCGATGAAATCGAGAATCGTAAAATAAAGCCAAATACTAAATCAAATAAGTATCTTGCAATTATGAAATTGTATGGATTTTTTGAACGAAATTACAAAATAAACTTTCCTGTTGATTTAAAAAGTATAGAAAGTAGAATGTTGAAAGAAAGAGAGAAAGGAGCGAATGATGTAGATAAAGTTCCTAATATCCCAAATGAATATTATGATATTATCTTATCAAAAATGGTTCAATTAATGAGAGATGATAAAATTGAATATAAAGTGCGTGCTACTGCATGTCTAACTATCATTCTTTCTCAGACAGGATTAAGATTAAGTGATTTAGTTGGTTTAAAAGTAAAGCAATTAAATACAATGAAATTAATGGGGTCAGGATTTGAAACAAACTATATAAGATATCAAACTAGAAAAACCTCAAGGGCACATAGTCCTTTATTAGAGTTTAATATTTTCTGTACAGAACTTTGTACTGAAGCGTATAATACTCTAATTAAAATCAGAAATTATTCATCTTCTTCAAAATTAAGTGACTTTATCTATGTTATTGATGCAAAAAATAAATTAAACCAGCGTTTTCCAGTTGGGGCTTTTGTTTTTATTGGTTTGTATAGACACATTTTTTATACTTATCTTTTAGATGAAGCATTAAAGCCAAGAGAAGGGATTAATGAAACGAAATGGAAGCATAATTCGAGAACTAAGGCATTCACAAAAGTATTTATACCTGATACTAGACAGTACAGAGTTCATTTATGTACAGAACTATACGAACAGGGGAAACCATTAATTTATATTATGAGGTTTATGGGACATTTAACTGAACAAATGATGGGATATTATGTCAGACCAAAAGATAAAACTCAAGAAAATATCGATGTATTTGAAAAAGTTATAAAAGAGTTAGTAAAAGATGATATAACACCACTTGGTGGATTATATGGGAATGAAATCAAGGAAAGTATTGTAAACTTTATTAACAACAATAAATTTTCTATTGAAGAAGATATAGATGCTATCGAAGCAAAGTTTGGAGACAAATTGATTATAAGAGGTAAAACAGGTGGAGTGTGTATTAAAACATCACTTATACCATGTTCTAAAGATGCTCGTTCAGATGAAGTTTTATGTGCATATAATTTGTGTCAAAATTTATTCCACTTTTACTATATGGTCGATTTAACATTTCATGATTTCTATAAATTAAGACAAACTTACGAACTGAATCTTAAAAATGGAAATTCACATGCTGCGCAAAAAGAATTATATAAAATTATTTCATTATGCAAACAAAGGCTATTACCTGAGTTAGAAGAATTAAATAAAGAAATAGAACGAAAAGGAATAGTTAGGATTATAAATAAGTACCCAAATTTAATCGATATAATTGAAAATAGAGAGTCAATAGAAAGTGAAGCGATGATATGGATGAAAATGAACTAGTGAGAATTAAAGAATTTTTAAATGAACTAGATATTGAAATAGATTCGATTTCAAAATCAAGGTTACAACAATTAATAAAACTAGATGATGCTATTCAGATGAGGTTTAAAGAGATAGAAAGAACCAAAAAATTTCTTGAGAAAACAGAGATTAATATTTCAGATATATCCTCAGAAGCAGATATTTCAAGAAAGACTTTTTATAATAATGATTTACTTAAGAAATATTTAGAGAAATATTTACCTACTTATATTGAAAAGCATTCTTCAATTATTGCTAATCATAAGAATCATAAGAATGATAATGAATTAAGAAAATTACAAAATCAAAATTCTATGCTTGAAAAAGAAGTAAGAGATTTGGTTAACAGAGATATAGATATTGAGTTAATAAGATTAAAAAATGCAGATTTAATTAATGAGATAAAAAATCTTCAAAAAAATATTTCTATTCTTGAAGTAGAATATGAGAAAATAAAAATTGAGTTAGCAGAAGCTAAAGTTAAATTACAATCGTAAATATCCAAGTAGAATCAAAAAAAGTTTTAGTAAAAATCGGGGTAAAACATGCTAAAAATATGACGGAAATTTATAGAAATGAAGATAAAAAGATTTTGTATATACATAATATTATATTTATAGTTTTATTAAGTATTTTTATTCTTGGGTCTTTATTTTTGCCAATCTGGTTGATTCGCCTAGCAAAAAATAAAATTATTGAATGGAATTCTTGAATGGTTTATTTACAACGTGGTTACTAATCGTTGGTTAGTATAGCAGGTGGGGTCCATAACCCTTTTAGGTGTACTGATTAATATACAGAATCAAAAGAATTCAGAAATTAAAAATCAAAAAAATATGTTTAAACCATACTTAAAAGTAAAAGGTAATTCTAAGATTTCTTCTCATCTTGGGAAGAAGACTGTTGAGTTAGAATTGACTAATGTAGGTCGTGGAGAGCTTTACTGAAGTGAGTTATATTTAAGTGCTAAATACTCTTGGGATAATGAAAAGTTCTTAATGGATTATAATCAATATGAAAAAGTAGAGCATGTTATTGCACCTAATGATAGTATGAGAATTTACTGTCATATTTTTGACGATGAAGGTAAAAGTCAGAATGTAAGGTTTAATATTTACGTTAAGGCATTATATTATGATTTGTTTTTAGATAAAGTAATAGAACAAAAAGAAACTGCTTTGCGATTACGCGCTCTAATTGATTATAATGTTGTTATTAATGATGATAATTACTATGTCGGCTATGAAAAAGATATTTTCGGGAAGTCTAATAAATTTAAAAAAAGGTTCAATAAATGCAAATTAGAGAGTTTCTAATAAAATTTACAGAAGATGTTAGATTATTTAATTATAAAATTTCACCTATTTTTATTTTTTGTTACGGGGATACTTTAAGAATGTATGAACTTGATATTTTTAGTGATATGTTCAAAGTAAGAATTTCTCTCTATGATTTAGATATTGTAAATTCTAATAGCTTAGATAAAGAATGGGTTGCAAAACTTAGAATTATGATAACAGAGCTTAGACTTTTACGTTATAAAGACGAAATTCAACGAAGAATATTTTTGGATTACATAAAACTTCTTTGTCCTAATAGTTGGGCAAATTTAAAATACATTGAAAGAGACAGACCTGATTTTTGTGTTTTCTTAGAGGATAGAAAGATTGGATTTGAAGTTTCTGAAGCAATTTCAAATAATGATGCAAATTTCCGTAAAATGTTAAAGTATACTACAGGGAGAAATTTCACAATTGATGATTTTAAGTTATATTCAGAGAAAAAGCATAAAACATATCATAAAAATTTTAGAATAGAAAACTTTCAGGATTCAGTAATTCTTTCATCACATCATGGATTAGTAGACACTAAGGATATTAGAAACTTAATAATAACTTCAATTTTGGAAAAAGTTACAAAAGCCGTATTTTATGATAGGTTTGATGAAAACAATCTAATAATAGGATATAGTAATATAGGATTTGATAATGAATATGATTTTAGTGAAGTAGAAGAGGGTTTATTGGAGAATTTATGTGATAATAATACTTTTAATAAGATTATAGTTTGTTCAGGATTATATAAATCAATGATTGAATATGATGGAAAAGGGAAATTGGTTCGATATAATAAATTGGAAGTTGAATCATTATAGAAATAAAATTATCAATTTTGATACTTAATGTAATATATTTACGCAACAAACTGAGTTAATCGCTCAGTTTTTATTTTATCTTATAATATTGAGTGTTGTGGTACTAGTAAAATTTATTTTATTAATATTTTGAAATTTATTATGACTAGCTAATTTTTATGAAATATCAAAGTTATATTTAATTTAATTAATATCAACTTATTAAATTACAGATAAATACAAATTGAATACGAATAAAGTATATAAAAGTATTAAATATATTTATTGTGAGGTACAATGAATTCAAATAATGCAGGAGGCAATAATGGTTACCTATTTCAAAAGTCAAAAAGACCTAGCTGTAGCACTCATACAATTAATTGATGATTATTGGAATTATGAACTAAGTGAAGATAATCTAATAAATCAAATCAATGAGTTGTCGAGCAAGAACAAAGAGAAATTATTTATTGATGGTCAATACTCGAGTGTTCTAAAGCAAAGACTTGGGAAAAGACGCATCGAATTACTGAATAAAGTGTTAACTAACAGGGGGTAAGAACAATGACACAAAATCAAGAAGAGAAAAAGAAGTTAGACATAATGTGGGATGATACTCCCATAAATGTATCAAAAGAAGTTAATCTAATTTGGTCAATTGCTAATAAGCTAAGAGGCCCTTACAGAAGTGATAAATACAAAGACGTCATTATTCCAATGACTATTATTCGTCGTATAGAATGTGCTCTTGAAGATACTAAGGACAAAGTTGTATCTCAATTTGAAAAGAATCCTAATTATCCTTCTCTAGCGATGTATAGGATTTCCGGCTATCAGTTTTATAACACAAGCCGTTTTAGTCTTAAAAAACTAGTAGATGACCCTGAACATATTGCTTCAAATTTCAAGAATTATATCGAAGGCTTTTCAACAAATATTCAAGATATTATTAAGAGTTTAGAATTCGATAAGCAGATTGAGAAAATGGATTTAAATGACCGTTTATATAGCGTTGTTAAGTCATTCTCTGATATCGATTTATCTCCTGAGACAATTGATAATGTGAAGATGGGATATGTTTTCGAAGAACTAATTCGAAAGTTCTCTGAAAATGCTGAAGCTGGTGACCATTACACTGGTAGAGATATTGTTAAATTACTCGTTAATATCGTTATGTCTGAAGGATGTGATGATATCTTTGATGATGGGAAAGTTATTACAATATTAGACCAAGCTGCTGGTACGGGTGGTATGTTAAGTACAGCTTATAACTATATCAAGCGTTATAACCCTACAGCGGATGTTCGCTTATTTGGTCAAGAAGTCAATCCAGAATCTTATGCTATTTGTAAAGCTGAAATGCTCATCAAAGGTCAAGATGCTGAGAATATTCGTTATCAAGACACAATGAAGGATGATGCATTTAAATTTACTAAAATGAGATTCGTCCTCGAAAATCCGCCCTTTGGTCAAAGCTGGGGTGGTGATAATGCAGCAGAAGGTGTAGAGGAAGAAGTTAGAAAAGAATATTTAAAAGGATTTAATGGTCGTTGGGGTGCTGGCTTACCAGGTACTGGCGATATGCAGTTGCTTTTTGTTCAATCTGCTATTAATAAACTAGATGACCATTATGGACGTGCAGCGATAATTGAAAACGGCAGTCCATTCTTCTCAGGGGGCACATCCTCTGGAGAGAGTCAGATTAGAAGATGGTTGTTAGAACAAGATTTAATTGAAGCCATAATTTCACTTCCTACAGATTTGTTTTACAACACAAATATCGGAACATATGCCCTAATCATTTCTAAAAACAAAAGAGCAGAACGTAAAGGTAAAGTACAACTTATCAATGGTGCTCCGTTTTGTCACAAGCTCAAAAAGTCTTTAGGTAAAAAACAATATGAAATCACTCCAGATGACAGAGCAGAAATAACGAAGTTATATGCAAACTTCGAAGAAAATGAATTTAGTAAAATATATCCAAACGAAGAGTTCATGTATCGCGAATACACCATTAAGCAACCACTTCAAAGAAGCTACATGATTGCTGAAGAACGTATTCAAACTATGTTATCGTCTGGTGCATTAAAATCAATTTATGATGAAGCCGAAATCGCTTCTCTAGAAGAAAAACTCATTGCACCTGAAATTACAGATGATAGTAAGGGTAAGAAAACTAAATCAAAAGAAGATATTGAAAAAGAAGAGAAAAAACGTTTAGAAAAGATTGAGAAGTGGAAAAAGGACTTGCTCAAATCTGAAAAGAAAATTGAACAACTTAAAGCTGGTCAACCTCTTTATGAAAGAATTCTAGAATCTTTGAATAATAATATCTCAGATAAAAAGTATTTACATCCTGACGAATTTACGCCTGTTTTAGCGAAGATTCTTTTACCTATAATTGATGATAAGAAGTTATTAGATAAAATTGCTGATGGTCTATCTGAAATGGATAAAGAAGCAATTATTCAGACAGATAAAAAAGGAAATATTCTGTACGATGATTCCACAAAGGATACAGAGTTAGTGCCTTACTTAGAAGATGTCGAGACGTATATGATTCGGGAAGTGTATCCTCATGTTCCAGATGCAAAGTATTTCTTTGAACACAATGAAGATGCTAAGAAACCTGTATTAAAAATTGGGGCTGAAATAAACTTCTCGCGTTATTTTTATGAATATAAAGAACCTGAGAAATCAGATAACTTATTCAAGCAATTTATGGAAATTGAAGATAAATTGCTTGATAGAATCAAATTAGTCTTGGAGTAAATACATGTCAATAAATAAATTAACTCAAAGTGGTGTTGATATTGTTGGTCTTTTTCCAAAAGATTGGGAAATTAAAAGACTAAAATATCTATGCAAAATTCAGACAGGTGGTCAAGATACTCAAGATGCAGTAGATGATGGAGAATTCCCGTTTTATGTTCGTTCCCCTTATGTAGAACGGATTGATAAATTTGATTTTGATGGTGAAGCTGTATTAATGGCTGGTGATGGTGTTGGCGCTGGGAAAGTCTTCCACTATACGAACGGTAAATTCGGTTGTCATCAAAGAGTTTATATTATTAACTCTTATAGAGGGGTATCGGGGAAATTTCTTTACTATTATATGAAGAATTTATTTAGTATAGAAATTGAAAAAGGTAGTGCAAAATCGACGGTTGATTCGGTTAGACTTCCGATGTTACAGAACTTTCCGATTTGCTTACCAAAAATAAGAGAACAAAAGCATATATCCTCATTTCTAGACTCCAGAATTGGGTTAATTGACAACATTATCAATGACCTTGAAAATCAGATTGAGATATTAGAGAAATATAAAAATTCTGTTATCACTGAAGCTGTAACAAAAGGACTAAATAGTAATGTCCAAATGAAGTTTATCGATTTTTTATGGGGAGTTAATGCTCCTGTACATTGGGATATAAAGAAAATAAAAAATGTTTGCTTAATTGAAAGAGGGAGTTCACCAAGACCAATTGATTCATATCTATCAGATGATGTCAGAGATATGAATTGGATAAAAATAAGCGATACAATAAAAGGGTCTAAATATATAACTAATGCAGAGCAACAAATAATAAAAACTGGCATTAGTAAAAGCAGAAAGGTTTTTAAAGGTGATTTACTTTTGACAAACTCCATGAGTTTTGGTCAACCTTATATTTTAAAAATTGATGGATGTATACATGATGGATGGGTTGTCTTTTCGAACTACAAAGGCATAGATAAAGAATTTTTATATTATGTTCTAATGTCTGATGCATGTTTAACCCAATTTAAAGTATCAGTATCAGGAGCAGTAGTTAGCAATTTGAATATTGATAAAATAAAAGAAACGAAAATTCTTGTTCCGAAAATTAATGAACAAATTGAAATAGTTAGATTTTTAGATAAAAAATGTTACAAAATCGATTCTATTATAGAGGATAAAAAAAGCCAAGTTGAGACTATCAAGAAGTATAAGAATTCACTCATTTATGAGTATGTGACCGGCAAAAAACGTGTTAGTCAGGGGGATGTAAATGAATAATATATTATCTGAAAAAGAATACCAGAAGTTCATTATGGAGCGTCTTGAACAGGACAATGGCTATACATTAAGAACTAATGGACATTTTGACCGCTTATTCGCGATGGATAAAGAGATGTTGTTTAAATTTTTAAACGATACTCAACCAAAAACAATGGAATCTCTTCAAAAAATCTACAAGTCTGATTTCGAGAAAACCTTGGTTAATTTTATTAACACTGAAATCAATAAGACCCGAAGTAGTTTACTCCACGTACTAAAACATGGAGTAGAGATTTCAAATCATAAAATCAAATTGATGTATGATAAACCAGCCACATCGATAAACAAAGAAGACAATCTAAAATACAGTCAAAACATCTTCTCGGTTGCTGAAGAAGTTTGGGCTAGCGATACTGAACGAGTAGACCTTGTTATCTTCTTAAATGGTTTAGCTATTATGTCTTTCGAACTTAAATGCAACGCAGCTGCTCAATCTTATCAAGATGCTATTTATCAATATAGAACCGATAGAAACCCTAAATCAAGACTATTTAAGTTTAGAGCGGGTTGTCTTGTAAACTTTGCTATGGACTTAGAAGAAGTCTACATGACCACAAAACTTGAAGGAGAATCAACATTCTTTCTTCCGTTTAATTTAGGTAATGGTGAAGGTGTATTTGCAGGTCAAGGAAATCCGATTTGGCCAGACAAATACAGCGTTTCTTATATGTGGGAAGATATCCTTAAAAAGGATACAGTGATTGATTTAATTTCTCGATTCATATTAATTGAAGAAACTGAAAAAGTCGATAAAGTTACAGGTAAAGTTAAATCATCTGAAAGAATCGTATTCCCTAGATATCATCAATTGGATGTCATACGAAGAATATTAGCCGATGTTAAAGTGAACCACACTTCACAAAATTATTTGATTCAACACAGTGCTGGCAGTGGAAAAACTAACTCTATCGCTTGGTTGGCTCATCGTTTGTCCTCTCTCCATGATTCTAATGATGAGAATATCTTTGATAATATCATCATTGTAACTGACCGCATTGTTGTTGATAGACAACTCCAAGATGCTGTTAAAAACATTCAACATAAGAGTGGTGTTATTCGTGTAATGGATGAAAAATGTACAGCACAAGATTTAGCAAAAGCAATTACTGGTAATACAAAAATTATAGCAACCACCATTCAAAAGTTCCCGTTTATTGTGGATAATGTCTCAGGCTTAAAAGATAAGAAATTTGCAGTTATTATCGATGAAGCGCATTCTTCTACGTCTGGTAAAGAAATGTCCGCGGTAACGAAGGTTTTAGGGGCTACAGACGATGAATTCATCGATATCGAAGATATTATCGTGGATGAAGTTAGTAAGAATGGTAAGCAAACAAACGTGGCTATGTTTGCTTTTACAGCCACGCCAAAAGCGACAACTTTACAACTCTTTGGTCGAGTCAATTCCAGAGGTCAATACGAAGCCTTTCATGTTTACAGTATGAAGCAAGCGATTGAAGAAGGATTCATTCTTGATGTTCTTCAAAACTACACAACCTATGAAACATACTATCAAATTAATAAAAATATCTTGGATGACCCAAAATTTAAAACCGCAGAAGCTAAACGTAAAATTACTCGATTCGCGATGCTCCATGATACGAATATTGCTCAACGAATTGAAGTCATTATCGAACATTTTAGAACAACAGTAATGACTGAATTAGGTGGTGCAGCTAAAGCGATGGTTGTGACTGGTTCTCGACCTGAAGCGGTTAAGTATCGTCAAGCGTTTGAAGATTATATTCGTCAAAAAGGATACACCGATATTCATGCCTTAGTAGCATTCTCAGGTAAAGTGAAACTTCCGGATGATGATACGGAGTATACTGAATCGGGAATGAATAAGATTCCAGAAAATAGATTAAGAGACGAGTTTGATAAAGATGATTATCAAGTCTTATTAGTTGCTAATAAATATCAAACTGGTTTTGACCAACCAAAACTATGCGCAATGTATGTTCTGAAAAAACTTAATGGAGTAAATGCCGTCCAGACATTATCAAGACTTAATCGTATTTATCCACCTTATGAGAAGAAAACATTTATCTTAGACTTTGTTAATAAACTAGAGGATATAAAATCTGCATTCGAACCTTATTTTACAACAACGATACTATCGAGCTCTGTAACACCAAATGTAATCTATGATTTGGAAGCTAAGATTGATGCCTACATGGTTTTGGACCCAAGTGATGTTGAAAGTGCGAATGATTTGCTTTACAAACCCGACATAACAACTAAGGATAAGAAACAACTAACATACTACTTTGAAAAAGCTAAGAAACAATTAGAGAAAGAAGATATTATAAAACAAAGAGAATTTGTTTCACTCATCAAGAGATTTATACGATTCTATGAGTTTTTGATACAAGTATCCTGCTTTGAAGATGTTGATTTGCATAAGAAATATAATTTCTTGACTTACCTTTTAGCCTTTATCAATATTAAGCATCCTGGTACAGGATTTGATTTAGACGGTAAAATCGAAGCGTCAAATTTCGTGCAAAAGAAAGCAGAAGAACACAAAGGCACCAAGCTTATAAGCAATCCAATAATAAATCTACCAACTGCAGAGATATTAGGCCTTACTGAAGATAAAGTTCAAAAGTTATCTGAGATAATTGCTGAAATCAATAGTAGAACGGGTAAATCATTCGATAATGATGTTGCTGTAAAAGCAATGCTTCAAATCAAGGACTTACTTCTAAAATCTACGACCTTGAAAACAAGTGCTAAGAATAATACCGAAAATGATTTTAACTTCACTTATTATGATGGAATAGA
>OGCL01002110.1_pt1 | contig 14763 bp, 15 predicted proteins | sample 1570041 | NCBI WGS metagenome assembly OGCL01 (sample SAMN06266162, study PRJEB24511) | hot springs metagenome | isolation source: Hot spring water | place: South Africa: Limpopo | collected 2015-06-22
AGACCGACGAAAGCCCGGTCTTAGCAGCCAACGACTCCTGCGTGAACCCGGCCGCTGCGCGCAACCGGCGAACATTCCGACCGACCAACAGCCGAATATCCGAGCTCGCCATAGGCGAGAATGCTGCCGAGACAGGACGCGCATGTCCTTAAACTATAGTTTAAGCACGACTCTTGCAAGCGCTGCCGCGATAATTTTCGAGACTGCTTGCGCTTAGGTTTAGATTTGGCTGCGGCACCCGTAACGTTGGCTCGCGAATCCTTACACTAGGCAGCCTGCGCCTTGAACCAGTCGATGATCTGGCTGCCGGTGGCTTTCCAGACGCCCTGCCGGCGACAGATATGGGCGAGCACCTCGTCGAGGGCGTGCTCCAGGGCGGCGGCATCGACCTGAAAACCAGCATCCTTGAGTGGCCGGCTGTGCAGCCAGCCCTGGCGGATACGTTGCAGGCGCGCCAGTTGAAAAGCCTTGGCCGCCTCCAGGCGCTTGCCGTCATCGAACCAGAACCTTACCCACTTCTGCAGGTACTCGGTGGGGCGGTATTCGCTCTGCGGCGAAAACCAGGCCACTTCCACATCCATTTCGTTGGCCGAGAACAATGGCGTGCCGCCACCGCCACAGAAACCCACCAGCACGCCGGCCTTGGCCAGCTCGCGCATCGCCGCCTGGGTGATTGAGGTGCCGGTACCGAGCAGGATAGTGGTGGTGTTGGCGATGGGAATGTTCCAGTACAGCGATTGCTTGCCGGCATCGGTGACGTACTCCACCCGCCCACCGTTGACCAGCACCCGGCAGTGCTGCAGGTAGTACAGGTTGGCGCGCTTGGAGTGGAGGATGGTCTTGAGGTCGGAGGGGCTAATGTCGTCCATGAAGGGCATACTCCTGAAAGGGCTGCAGCCAGTAAACCTGTCTTGGTGCCCGATTGCCAATCGAACAGGGGAGGTGGTCCGACTGCGTTTGCCTCGCACCAGGGGTTAAGCTAGTGGTCTCTACCCCATAGGGAAGCCCCATGCAGCAGTATCGACATATCCTCTTCGACCTCGACGGCACCCTCACCGACCCGCGCGAGGGCATCACCCGTTCGGTGCAGTTCGCCCTGGCGCGGCTGGGCATCGATGAGCCGGACCTGACCGCACTGGAGCACTTTATCGGTCCGCCGCTGCTGCAGTGCTTTATGCACAGCTACGACTTCGACGAAGCCACCGCCTGGCAGGCGGTGCAGCATTACCGCGAGCGTTTTGCCGAGGTCGGGCTTTACGAGAACCGCCTGTTCGACGGGGTGCCCGAACTGCTGCAATTGCTCGGCGAGCAGGATCGCCGCCTGTATATCGCCACCAGCAAGCCACGGGTCTTTGCCGAGAAAATCGCCGAACACTTCGGTTTTGCCGGGCATTTTCGGCTGATCTACGGCAGCGAGCTGGACGGCACCCGCACCGACAAGGTGGAGCTGCTGGCCCACCTGCTGGAGCAGGAGCGCCTGCCGCGCGCCGCCACGCTGATGATCGGCGACCGCAAGCACGACCTGATCGGCGCGCGGCGCAATGGCCTGGATGCGGCAGCGGTGGGCTATGGCTTTGGCAGTGCCGAGGAACTGCAGGCCGAGGCGCCGGCCTATCATTTCCAGACTCTGGCCGAGCTGCGCCAGGCGTTTGTGGACTCAGGGTCTAGCCGTTTTTCTGGTAGATGATCTTCTTGGTGCCGCCCGCGCAGCTGCCCACCACCATGTTGTGATCCTGCACCTCGGCGTTGTCGACGATCTCCAGGGTGTAGGTCTGCACCCCGGCGGCCTGGATCTTCACCTCGATCTCGCTGCGCAGCTCGTCACAGTCCTTGGGCGCGGCCAGGGCGCCGCTGGCCAGCAGCGCGCTTAGGGGCATCAGTATCCATCTGGTCATGGCAACTCCTTGAGTGGTTGAGGAAACGACACAAGCATAGCCGTTCAGGGCATCAATGCCTGCAGGCGTGCCTGGCGCTCACGGGTGTCGAGCCGCCCCAGTTCGGCAACCGCCTGGTAGAAGCGTGGCCAGTCGCGTTGCTGCTGCTCGAACAGCTGGGCAAAGGCCGGCACCCATTGATCGTAGAGGCCAAAGGGCAGCAGTTTGGCGTTGTTCAGCGGTGCGTCCATCCAGCCGTCATAGCGGCCCACACCATTCCACTGCTGCTCGCGCAGCGCCGCGTAGTCGCGGCGCAGGCGGGTAAACTCGGCCTGCTTGGCCTGGCGCATGGCCGCCTCGGGCAGGTCGCTGGCATACAGTTGCTGCAGGCGCTCGCGGCTGGCCAACACCAGGGCGATAAACTGCTCGCGCTGCTGTTCACCTTCGGGGTCCAGGGCCGTCAGGCCGCGGGCAGCGCGCCATTGGCGTAGGCCTTCGCGCTCGACAAAGCTGGCAAAGGATTCGTTAAAGGTGGTGTCATCGGCCACATAGAGTTTCTGGTGAGCCAGCTCATGGAAGATCACCGCCACCAGGCGCTCATCGCTCCAGCGCAGCATGGTGTTGAGGATGGGGTCGTCGAACCAGCCCAGGGTGGAATAGGCCTCGACCCCGCCGATATAGGTGTCCAGGCCCTGCTCGGCCAGCAGCGCTGCGGCACCACGGGCGCGTGACTCGCTGTAATAGCCGCGATAGGCCACGCAGCCGGCGATGGGGAAGCAGTGCAGCTCGGGCTGCAGGGAGAACTCCGCGGTGGCGAACAGATTCCACACCACGAAGGGCCGCTGGATATCGGCATACAGGCGATAGCTGCGGTTATCCGGCAGGCCCAGCTCGGCGCTGGCAAAGGCTCGCGCCTGCAGGGCCAGGGCCAGGCGCTGTTGCAGTGCGGGATCGGTCTGGGGATCGCCGAGCAATCGCTCGATGGGCTGACGGGCCTTGAGCAGCTGCACCTGGCCGGCGGCCAGATGGCGGTAATAATCCAGGGTGCTGCAACCGGCGAGGCCGAGCAGGGTCATAAGCAAGAGGGTGCGCGCTAAGGTCGTCATGGCCGCCACGCTACCCCATTGCCCCGGCTGTCTCCAGGCACAAATGGGCGTAGGCTTGCATCATCAACCCACGAGGACGGCACCATGCGTTACCTGGCCACCTTTCTGCTTCTGCTGCTCTTGAGCGCCTGCGCCGCGCCCCTACCGCCGCGTGATCCCGGGCTGGCCTGGGTCGAGTTACAGAGCAGTGCCGGCACAATGCTCATGGCCGAGCGGTTGAACGGTGAGCGCCTGAATGACGGGCGCTTTTTCCAGGTGCCCGGCGGCGCCCATGAGTTGCTGGTGCGCTTCCAATATGAAGTGAACCGGGGAGGCATGGGCATCGAGGCCGAGTCGCGTCAGATCACCTGCCAGATCCGCCTGCGCTATGACAACTTTGTCGCCGGCCAGCGCTACCGCATCGAGGCCCGCCCCCTGGCCATGAAGGCCCAGGCCTGGCTCTACGACGGGCAACGCAATGTGCTGGCGCGGGGTAAGGTGATGCGTTGCGGCACCTTTTAATGGGCGCTTGTAAACCGGCCGTGCAGAACGCGGTTGGGGCGCATGGCGTTCCCAGTCAGCTGTTGCTTAGGCGAAAGCCGATCTTCAGGGTCACCTGATAGTGGCCGACCTTGCCATCGACGATATGACCGCGGGTTTCCACCACCTCGAACCAGTCCATATTGCGTACTGACTTGGCGCATTCGGCCAGGGCGTTTTCGATGGCGTTCTCGATGCTGGTCTTGGACGAACCGACGATTTCCAGCTTCTTGTAGGTGTGATGATCGGACATGACAGTGCTCCTGGGCGGTTGTCTCTTCACGCTAGACGAGAAATGCCAGGCGTGTGGCGCGACCTACTGCCTGAAGCGGAAAACGGGCGCAATGTAGGAGCCAGTTTGCTGGCGATCCTGCTGGTGTTATCGCCAGCAAGCTGGCGCCTACAAGGGCATCAATGTGCACCGCACAGCTCATGCTGTAACCACTGCGCCAGTCGCTCGGCCCTGGGGTCGCGGCTGCGCTGCGGGCGCCACAGGCACAGGCGGGCTTTGGTCGGGATAAAACCCCAGGGCGCTACCAGGCGACCGGCAGCCAGATCATCGGCCACCAGTTGCTGCGGGGCGATGGCCACGCCCAGGCCCGCGGCGGCGGCTTCCAGCAGGTAGTAGAGGTGCTCGAAGCCCTGGCCATAACGCAGCGTCTGGCTGTCCAGGCCCTGGCCGGCAGCCCAGCTGGGCCAGGCCTGGGGTCTGGAGCTGGTGTGCAGCAGGGCCTCGCCGAGCAGGGCGCTGGCCGGTGCCTCCTGCAGCCGTCCATAACCCTGGTAGCGCGGGCTCAGCACCGGGCCGATACGCTCCTCGGCCAGCTCGATCACCTGCATATCCGCAGGCCAGGGCGGTTCGGCAAAACACAGGGTGGCATCCACGCCAGGGCGGCGCGGATCGAGTTCGCCTTCGCTGGCCGACAGCTGCAGGCGCAGTTCCGGCAGCTCGCGGTTCAGTCGATCCAGGCGCGGGATAAACCAGCGTGCCAGCAGGCTGCCGGGGCAGGCCAGCACGAAGGGCGCCTCGGCCTGGCTCTGCTGCAGCTCGGCCCAGACGCTGCGCAGCCGGGCAAAGGCTTCGCTGCTGATATCGCGCAGGCGGCTACCGGAATCTGTGAGTTTAAGGCCGCGTCCATCCTTGATGAACAGGGCGCTGCCCAGCTGTTCTTCCAGGCTCTTGAGCTGCCGGCTGATTGCGCCATGGGTCACATGAAGCTCTTTGGCCGCCTGGCTGACGCTATTCAGGCGGGCCGTGGCTTCGAAGGCGCGCAGAGCATTAAGGGGCGGGAGGTCCTGGCTCATCTGTGAGATTTCCTGACAGGTTTAGGCGATCTTATCGCTTTTACCCAAGGGCCCGTAGCCTTATCCTGTGGCCATTGCCGTAGGAGCGGGCCACGCCCGCGATCACGCCCCTTAGCTTTACTGTGGAGAATGCCATGACTTCCCTGCGTAGCGGCCCCGATGCCAGCGGCCTGTTCGGCTCCTTTGGTGGTCAGTATGTCGCCGAAACCCTGATGCCGCTGATCCACGACCTGGCCGAGGAATACGAGAAGGCCAAGCTCGACCCCGAATTCCAGAAGGAGCTGGCCTATTTCCAGCGTGATTTCGTCGGTCGCCCCAGCCCGCTGTATTTCGCCGAGCGCCTGACCGAGATGTGCGGTGGGGCGAAGATCTACTTCAAGCGCGAAGAGCTCAACCATACCGGCGCGCACAAGATCAACAACTGCATCGGTCAGGCCCTGCTGGCCAAGCGCATGGGCAAGAAGCGCATCATCGCCGAGACCGGCGCCGGCATGCACGGCGTGGCGACGGCGACTGTCGCGGCGCGCTTTGGCATGGAATGCGTGATCTTTATGGGCACCACCGATATCGATCGCCAGCAGGCCAACGTCTTCCGCATGAAGCTGTTGGGCGCCACCGTAATCCCGGTGGTGGCTGGCACCGGCACCCTGAAGGACGCGATGAACGAAGCCCTGCGCGACTGGGTGACCAACGTGCACAACACCTTCTACATGATCGGCACCGTGGCCGGCCCGCACCCTTATCCGGCGATGGTGCGCGACTTCCAGGCGGTGATCGGCAAGGAAACCCGCGAGCAGATCCTTGAGAAGGAAGGCCGTCTGCCCGACAGCCTGGTGGCCTGCATCGGTGGCGGCTCCAACGCCATCGGCCTGTTCCACCCCTTCCTCGATGACAAGGATGTGCAGATCGTCGGCGTCGAAGCGGCCGGTTATGGCATCGCCACCGGCAAGCACGCCGCCAGCCTGAACGGCGGCGTACCGGGCGTGCTGCACGGCAACCGCACCTTCCTGCTGCAGAATGACGACGGCCAGATTATCGACGCCCATTCCATCTCGGCCGGTCTGGACTACCCCGGTATCGGCCCCGAGCACGCCTGGTTGCACGATATCGGCCGCGTTGAATACACCTCGGTGACCGACGACGAAGCCCTGGCGGCCTTCCACACCTGCTGCCGTCAGGAAGGCATCATCCCGGCCCTGGAAAGCGCCCATGCCCTGGCCGAAGCCTTCAAGCGTGCGCCGCACCTGCCCAAAGAGCACCTGATGGTGATCAACCTGTCCGGCCGTGGCGACAAGGATATGCAGACCGTAATGCACCATATGGGCGAACAGGAGAAACACGCATGAGCCGCCTGCAGAGCCGCTTTGCCGAGCTGAAGCAACAGAACCGCGCCGCCCTTGTGACCTTTGTCACCGCCGGCGACCCCAACTACGCCGCCTCCCTGGCCATCCTCAAGGGCCTGCCCAAGGCCGGCGCCGATGTGATCGAACTGGGCATGCCCTTTACCGACCCCATGGCCGATGGCCCGGCGATTCAGCTGGCCAATATCCGCGCCCTGGAAGGGGGGCAGGATCTGGCCAAGACCCTGCAGATGGTCCGCGAATTCCGCCAGGACGAGCAGGCCACGCCGCTGGTGCTGATGGGCTACTTCAACCCGATCCACAAATATGGCGTGTCGCGCTTTATTGCCGAAGCCAAGGAAGCCGGCGTCGATGGCCTGATCGTGGTCGACCTGCCGCCGGAACATAATGCTGACCTCTGTGACCCGGCCCAGTCCGCAGGACTCGACTTTATCCGCCTGACCACTCCGACCACCGACGACAAGCGCCTGCCCAAGGTACTCAATGGCAGCTCCGGCTTCGTCTACTACGTGTCGGTCGCGGGTGTGACCGGCGCCGGCAGCGCCACCCTCGAACATGTGCAGGAAGCCGTCACCCGCCTGCGCCGGCACACCGAGCTGCCGCTGTGCATCGGCTTCGGCATCCGCACCCCCGAACATGCCGCCACCATCGCCCGGCTGGCCGATGGTGTGGTGGTGGGCTCGGCATTGATCGACCAGATCGCCAACGCCGCCAGCAGCGAGCAGGCGGTGGATGGTGTGCTCAGCCTGTGCAGTGCCTTGGCCGAAGGCGTGCGCGGCGCTCGCCGCTGACCCCGCCCTGGCGGCGGCACGGCCTTTGGTCGTGTGTCCGCCGCCTGGCGGCAAAGCCTACTAATCTGTGCAAAAGGGCAGTGCCTGATCACGGCCCGCGCAGAACCGAGCCCCGCACGGGGGTAATGGAGTAGGCCCATGGATAACCAAGACAAGCCCGGTCTGTCCCTGGCAGACATCAGCCTCGACGATCTGATGCTAGAACCCCTGGAGGTTCAGCCCGAGGTCGCGGCCCCGGCGGACTGCCCCCATGCCGCCAAATTCCAGGTCGATACCCGGGCCAAGGGTAATGATCGCCGTCAGCTGGAGGATCGTCGCAGCGAAGTGCGTTTCGAGACGCCACGGCGCAGCGGCAAGGACAGGCGCCCGGTGAAGAACCCCTGGAGTCCGGGCGTCGATCTCTGAGCGGCCCGGCTTATTGCCCCTGCAGGCGGCGCTGCGCCAGCTTCTGCTCGCGGTAGCTGATGGCCGCAGCCGGCACCGGGGTGACCCGACCGGTTTCCAGATAGCGCTTGAGGCGGTTGGCGTCGGCCATATGGGTGTATTTGCCGAAGGCATCCAGCACCACGAACGCCACCTGGCGGTTCTTCATCCGGGTGTTCATCACCAGGCAGCGGCCGGCCTCGTTGGTAAAGCCGGTCTTGCTCAGCTGGATGCTCCAGTCGGCCTTGCGCACCAGGGCGTTGGTGTTGCGAAAGCCCTGGCTATAGACCGGCTTGCGAAAGCTCTGCACCTTTTCCGACTGGGTACTGAACTGCTCGATCAGCGGGTACTGCCGCGCGGCCTTGAGTAGCAGCACCAGATCGCGGGCGTTGGAGCGATTGCCGGCGGATAGTCCGGTGGGTTCGGTAAAGCGCGTATGGCGCATGCCCAGGGCCTGGGCTTTGGCATTCATGGCCTTGATAAAGGCGCCGTAGCCCCCCGGGTGATGCTCGGCCAGGCTGTTGGCGGCGCGGTTTTCCGAGGCCATCAGGGCCAGCAGCAGCATGTCGCGGCGGCTCAGTTCGCTGCCCACGCGCACCCGCGAGAACACCCCGCGCATATCCGGGTTGCTGGCGATGCGGATGGGCAGTTGCTGGTCCAGGGGCTGCTTGCTATCCAGGGCGACCATGGCGGTCATCAGCTTGGTCAGCGAGGCGATGGCCACCACCGTATCGGCATTGCGCTCGTAGAGCACCTCGCCATTGTTCAGGTCTACCAGCAGGGCGCTGCCGGCGGCCAGGTCCTGCTTGGGTTGGGCTTTGCTGCTGGCATGGCTGTTCGATACAACGACAAGGCAGCTGCAGAGCAGCAGGCACAGGATCGAATCACGGATATTCACGGGGGCACTTCACTGGCTGGTTGAGGGAGGGCAGGGCGGGCCTGCCACTGCGCCAGTATACGCCTGGACCCCATGCCCGGCGCTTGAATTGTCATGCCCTAGGGCTATAGTGCCTGGCCCTGCCCTTGCCACGAGTGCCCTGCATGTCCGCCGCCCTGCCCGATGACCAGCCACCGCCACCGGTCAGCCTGTTCCAGGCCTTTGTATTCTGGTTCAAGCTGGGCCTGATCAGCTTCGGCGGCCCGGCCGGGCAGATCGCTATCATGCATCAGGAGCTGGTGGAGAAACGGCGCTGGCTGTCCGAGCGGCGCTTTCTGCACGCCTTGAACTACTGCATGCTGCTGCCCGGGCCCGAGGCCCAGCAGCTGGCCACCTATATCGGCTGGCTGCTGCACCGCACCTGGGGCGGGGTGATCGCCGGGGCGCTGTTCGTGCTGCCCTCGCTGTTTATCCTGATCGGCCTGAGCTGGGTGTATATCGCCCATGGTGATGTGCCCCTGGTGGCGGGGATCTTCTACGGTATCAAGCCGGCGGTGGCCGCCATCGTGGCCCAGGCTGCCTGGCGTATCGGCTCGCGGGCGTTGAAGAACAACTGGTTGTGGGGCCTGGCGGCGGCGGCCTTCGTCGCCCTGTTCGTGTTCAACCTGCCGTTTCCGCTGATCGTGCTGGGTGCCGCCGTACTGGGTTATGTCGGCGGGCGTTTGCTGCCGCAGCACTTCAGCCTGGGTGGCGGTCATGGCGCGGCAGGCAAGTCCTATGGCCCGGCGCTGCTCGATGATGCGACCCCGCCGGCCCCCCATACCCGCTTTCGTGCTTCGCGCCTGGCCCTGTTACTGCTGGTCGGCGCCCTGCTGTGGCTGCTGCCCATGGCCCTGCTGACCGCTCTGTATGGCTGGCATGGGCAGCTGACGCAGATGGCCTGGTTCTTTACCAAGGCGGCCCTGCTGACCTTTGGCGGCGCCTATGCGGTGTTGCCCTATGTCTACCAGGGGGCCATCGGCCATTACGGCTGGGTGACCCCGACGCAGATGATGGATGGCCTGGCCCTGGGCGAAAGCACCCCCGGCCCGCTGATCATGGTGGTGGCCTTCGTGGCCTTTGTCGGCGCCTATCTGCAGCCGCTGTTCGGTGCCGAGGGCGCCTTTGCCAGCGGGGTTGTGGCAGCCTGTCTGGTCACCTGGTTCACCTTCCTGCCGTCCTTCCTGTTTATTCTGGCCGGCGGGCCGCTGGTGGAGTCGACCCATGGCGAGCTGAAATTCACCGCACCGCTGACCGGCATCACCGCCGCGGTGGTGGGGGTGATCCTCAACCTGGCGCTGTTCTTTGCCTATCACGTGCTCTGGCCCGCGGGTTTTGCCGGGCGTTTCGACTGGGCGGCAGCGCTGATCGCCCTGGCGGCAACCCTGGCCCTGTTCGTGTTCAAGCGTGGGGTGATCGAGGTGCTGGGCGCCTGCGCCCTGGCTGGGTTGGCGTGGCAGTTCTTGGCCTGACCCGGATGCCTACAAGGGGAGCCGCTGCCGGCCGGTAATCAATAGTGTCATCCGTGGCGTCGGTGGTTTTGCCTGCCGGGTATCAGGCGACGCTTCCCCGGTATTGCACGAAGCAGCAAAAAAAGCCCGCACAAGGCGGGCTAAAGGGTGACACAAGGAGTCTTTGCTCAGGCCTTGGCTTCGAAGATCACATAGACCTTGCGGCAGTGCTCCAGTACTTCCCAGGTGCCTTCCAGGCCCGCCGGGATGACGAAGCGGTCGCCGGCGCGCACGGTCTTGGCGTTGCCGGCGGCGTCGCGGATCACCGAGACGCCTTCGAGGATTTCGCAGTACTCGTGCTCGCTGTAGCTGATGGTCCACTGCCCGGGGGCGCCTTCCCAGATGCCCACGTTGAACTGGCCGCAGGGGCTGCCGTAGTGGTTGCGCACGCTTTGTGCCGGGTCGCCCTTGAGGATTTTCTCCGGGGCCGGGCGGTAGTGTTCGGCGGCGGTTTGCGCCTGGGCGAAGTCGATAATCTGCTCGATATTCATCTGGGTTTCCTTATTAAGGGTCAGTTGGCCTGGCGGATCGCGTCGGCGAGCTTGTCGACCAGGCTGTCGATATGGCGCTTTTCCACGATCAGCGGCGGCGACATGGCAATGGTATCGCCGGTCACTCGTACCATCAGGTCGTTATAGAAGCACTGTTCGAACACCTGATAGCCACGTTGGCCGACACCGCGGCTGTTGGGCGCCAGCTGCACGGCGCCGACCAGGCCGACGGCGCGGATATCCAGCACGTTGGGCAGCTCGCGCAGGCTGAACAGGGTCTGCTGCCAGTAGCTTTCCAGCTCGATGGCCTTATTGAACAGGCCTTCCTGCTGGTAGATATCCAGGCTGGCCAGGGCGGCGGCGCAGGCGACCGGGTGGCCGGAATAGGTATAGCCGTGGAACAGCTCGATGCCGTCCGGCCCCTGCATAAAGGCGTCATGGATCTTCTCGTCGACAAACACCGCACCCATGGGGATGGCGCCGTTGGTCAGGCCCTTGGCGGTGGTGATGATGTCCGGGGTGACGCCCCAGCGCTGTGCGGCGAAGGCCTCGCCGACACGGCCAAAGCCGGTGATCACCTCGTCGAAGATCAGCAGGATGCCATGCTTGTGGGTGATCTCGCGCAGGCGCTGCAGGTAACCCAGCGGCGGCAGGATGACCCCGGCCGAGCCGGACATCGGCTCGACTATCACTGCGGCGATATTCTCCGCGCCATGCAGGGTCACCAGGTGTTCTAGCTCATCGGCTTTCTCCACGCCGAACTCGGGCAGGCCTAGGCTAAAGGCATTGCGGGCGATGTCCAGGCAGTGTGGCAGGTGGTCGACCCCCGGCAGTTGCAGGGGGAAGGCGCGGCGGTTGTTGACCATGCCGCCCACCGAGATGCCGCCGAAGCCGACGCCGTGGTAACCCAGTTCGCGGCCGATCAGGCGGGTGCGGCTGCTCTGGCCGATGGCGCGCTGGTAGGCCAGGGCGATCTTCAGGGCGGTGTCTGCCGACTCGGAACCGGAGTTGGTGAAGAAGATCTTGTTCAGCCCGGCTGGCGCGATATCGGCCAGGCGGCTGGCCAGCTCGAACGGCAGCGGGTGGCCCATTTGGAAGGTGGGGGCAAAGTCCAGCTTGGCGATCTGCCTGCTCACCGCCTCGGTGATCTCGCGTCGGCCATGGCCGGCGTTGCAGCACCACAGGCCGGCGGTACCGTCGAGAATCTTGCGCCCGTCGTCACTGGTGAAGTACATGCCCTCGGCGCTTTCCAGCAGGCGCGGCTTGGCCTTGTACTGGCGGTTGGCGGTAAAGGGCATCCAGAAATCATCCAGAGTGTTTGTTTTTCTGAGCGTTTCTGCTGGGTTGAAGCTGTTCATTCTGGTCACCCGTGGGCGCAAATAATGAGGTTGTGGTTGTTTTTGCGCAGTCTATGTTTAAAAAAACGAACATGACAAGAGGGTTTTCCCGGCTTGTGTCAAAAATATTGAAAATACCCCGTGCTCTGGTTTAGTGTTGCCGGCAGACCAGGGTGTGGAAAATCCCTTGCAGAATTATTGACAGTGCCAGTGGCGTGCCCGCGGCATTTTTTACCGATAGAGGATGCTCGAATGACTAGCCTGACTCGTGCCGACTGGGAGCAGCGCGCCAAAAACCTGAAGATCGAAGGCCGTGCCTTTATTCACGGCGAGTTCCGTGCGGCCGTGTCCGGGGCCACCTTCGACTGCATTAGCCCGGTGGATGGCCGCCTGCTTGGCCAGGTGGCCAGCTGCGACGCCGCCGATGCCGAGCTGGCCGTGGCGGATGCCCGCGCCACCTTCGAATCCGGTGTCTGGTCGCGCATGGCCCCGGCCCAGCGCAAGCGTGTGATGATCCGCTTCGCCGACCTGATGGATCAGCACGCCGAGGAACTGGCCCTGCTGGAAACCCTGGATATGGGCAAGCCGATCAGCGACGCCCTGGGCGTCGACGTACCGGGCGCCTCCCGTGCCATCCGCTGGAGCGGTGAAGCCGTCGACAAGATCTACGACGAAGTGGCGGCCACCCCCCACGACGAACTGGGTCTGGTCACCCGCGAGGCGGTGGGCGTGGTCGCGGCCATCGTGCCGTGGAACTTCCCCATGATCATGACCTGCTGGAAGCTCGGCCCGGCCCTGGCCACCGGCAACTCGGTGATCGTCAAGCCGTCCGAGAAATCCCCTCTGACTGCCATCCGCATGGCCCAGCTGGCTCTGGAAGCCGGTATTCCGGCCGGCGTGCTCAACGTGCTGCCGGGCTACGGCCACACCGTGGGCAAGGCCCTGGCCCTGCATATGGATGTCGACACCCTGGTGTTCACCGGTTCGACCAAAATCGCCAAGCAGCTGATGATCTATGCCGGCGAATCCAATATGAAGCGCGTGTGGCTGGAAGCCGGCGGCAAGAGCGCCAATATCGTCTTCGCCGATGCCCCGGACCTCAAGGCCGCGGCGGAAGCGGCGGCGGCGGCCATCTGTTTCAACCAGGGCGAGATGTGTACCGCTGGCTCGCGCCTGCTGGTGGAGCGTTCGATCAAGGACACCTTCATGCCCATGGTGGTGGAAGCCATGCAGGGCTGGAAGGCCGGTCACGCCCTGGATCCAGAGACCAAGGTCGGCGCCCTGGTCGATGCCGGCCACCTGAATGCCGTGCTCGGCTATATCGAAGCCGGCCATGCCGATCAGGCCAAGCTGCTTTGCGGCGGCAAGCGCACCCTGGAGGAAACCGGTGGCGTGTATGTCGAGCCGACCGTTTTCGATGATGCGCACAACAAGATGCGTATCGCCCAGGAAGAGATCTTCGGCCCGGTGCTGACCGTGATTCCGTTCGACAGCACCGAGGAGGCGATCCAGATCGCCAACGACAGCATCTACGGCCTGGCGGCAGCCATCTGGACCAGCAACCTGTCCAAGGCACACCTGGCAGCCAAGGCTCTGCGCGTCGGCAGCATGTGGGTCAACCAGTACGACGGTGGCGATATGACCGCGCCGTTCGGTGGCTTCAAGCAGTCGGGCAATGGCCGCGACAAGTCGCTGCATGCCTTCGATAAATACACCGAGATCAAGGCCACCTGGATCAAGCTTTAACGATAGCGGGGCGATCTCCTGGTCGTCGGCCATACGGCGTTGCGTCCTCGCTTTTAATGCTCACGTACTGCAGTACGCTGCGCTTAAAAGCTGCGTGGCGCCTTGTCTGGCCTTAGCCCAGAAGATCTTTGGCGCTGCTGGATGCGCCAGTGGTTTTAAGGGATATCTCTTAAAGGTCCGCCCTTCGGGGCCGGCTCTGGCGAGCCACACCTGCGGCCGGGTTTCCTAGGAAACTCGGCCGTTTGCTTTTGCCGGCCATCTATACGGAAAGGACATGGCTATGCGTTGGGCAACCTACTTTGCCGTCACGGCGGCGGTGATTATTGTCGGTCTGGCGTTGGGGGTGACCCTGCCGCTGGTGTCCCTGCGCCTGGAGGCCTGGGGCTATGGCAGCTTCGCCATCGGCGTGATGGCCGGGATGCCGGCCATTGGCGTGCTGCTGGGGGCGCGTCTGACTGGGCGCCTGGCCGGCTGGTTCGGCACGCCGCAGACCCTGCGCCTGTGCCTGTTGGTCAGTGCCGTGTCGGTGAGCCTGCTGACCCTGATGCCCAGCTACCCGCTCTGGTTGCTGCTGCGGCTGATGATCGGTATTTCCCTGACTGTGGTCTTCGTGCTCGGCGAAAGCTGGATCAACCAGCTGGTCGAGGATCGCCTGCGTGGTCGCCTGGTGGCCCTGTACGGCACCGGCTTCGCCCTCAGCCAGCTATGCGGGCCGCTGCTGCTGACCGGGCTGGGCACGGAGGGCGATCAGGGTTTCTGGTTATCTGCAGGCCTGCTGGTGGCCGGCAGCCTGCTGCTGCTGGGCCATGGTGGCGCGCCCCAGGTCAATGCCGAGAGCGCCTCGGGCAAAGGGCTGGGCAAGTTCTGTCGCAACCTACCGGCGATTGCCTGGGCGGTGGTGCTGTTCGCCGCCTTCGAGGCCATGGTGCTGACGCTGTTGCCGGTCTATCTGCTGCGCGAGGGCTTTGCCCAGCAGATGGCGCTGATCATGGTCAGTACCGTGGTGGTGGGCGATGCAGCGTTGCAGTTGCCGATCGGCTGGCTGGCTGACCGGGTGCCTCGGCAGACCCTGTTCCGCTGTTGCGGTGTGGTGTTGCTGGCTTCCAGCTTGAGTATTCCGGCGTTGCTGCATACGCCACTGATCTGGCCGGTGCTGGTGCTGTTCGGCGCCAGCGCCGGGGGGCTGTATACCCTGTCGCTGATTCTGGTGGGGCAGCGTTACCGCGACGATGCCTTGGTGCGAGCCAACGCCCATATCGCCCTGCTCTGGGGCATTGGCTGCCTGCTCGGGCCGATGTCCACCGGGGCGGCCAGCCAGTGGATCAGCGGTCATGCCCTGCCCATGCTGATGGCCCTGGGCGCGGCCGGCTTTGTCTGGCTGGC
>OGCL01002111.1_pt1 | contig 14758 bp, 11 predicted proteins | sample 1570041 | NCBI WGS metagenome assembly OGCL01 (sample SAMN06266162, study PRJEB24511) | hot springs metagenome | isolation source: Hot spring water | place: South Africa: Limpopo | collected 2015-06-22
CAAAAGATTTTCTAAAAGTTATATTGTAAGTAAAAAATATCTTTATTTCATAAAACATTAAAATCTTCAATCCATGTTCTTTTTTTATGTAAATAAAATTTGAGTAATACTACTACCTATGTCTAGGTACGGATAATCAAAAAATAAAGATGTATTTGAAATACATCTTTATTTTTTATAAATTATAATTTCACTTTTTTTCATCACTCCAAATTTTTTTATCTTTAAAAGTAATTACTCTTTTTTTGTAATTATCAACAATATTTTTATCATGAGTTGCTATTATAATAGTCTTCCCTATTCTATTTAACTCCTGGAAAATATGCATTATATTTAAAGCTGTTTTTGGATCTAAATTTCAAGTTGGTTCATCTCAAATAATTATTTCTGGATTATGAACTAAAGCTCTAGCAATAGAAACTCTTTGTTTTTCTCATCATGATAATTCTGAAGCAAATTTATCTTTTTTAAGTAAAAGTCCAACTTGTTCTAAGACTTCTGGAACTTTTTTTATTATATCTTTATCTTTATAATTTGAAACTTCCATAGCAAAAGCTACATTTTCATAAACAGTTTTTGACTCAAGTAATTTATAATCTTGAAATATAACTCAAATTTTTTTTCTGTATTGTCTTAATTTTTTTTCATTAAAATGTTTATATAAAAAAGAATTATCTTCCATAATTATATCTCATGAAATTGGTTTCAAATCTCAAATAAGACTTCTTATAAAACTAGTTTTTCCACTTCAACTTGTTCAAATAACAAAAACAAATTCTCACGTGTTTATTTCTAAATTTATTTTATCTAAAACTTTTTTATTTCAAAAAGCTAGAGTTAAATTTTCTATTTTCATACTTTTAATTTAATTATATTGGTTTTGATTATATAAAAATAAAAGGAAAATCAAAATATTTTAACTTTCCTTTTTTTCTTTTTTTTGTTTCTTTTCATCTTTGAGTTTTTGAATAAATGCTTCATATTTTTCTTCTTCTTGTTCTAAATCTTTAATGGATTTATAAATTTTTTGTTCTACAACTTTCTTTGAAGTAGAATACTTTTCCCTAGAAACTTGAAGTATTTTTTTAAATCTTATTTCAAAAGCTTCTTTAGTAATAGGATAAGGTGGTAAAGTATCAGCTGAAAAAACTTTTGATGGCATTCAGTCAATAAGTTCTTTTATATAAATAGAATATTTTTTTAAATTTGTTAAATCTTCACTTTCCACATCTGTTCAAAAAATTTCTTTCATAATAGTTGAATCATGATATCAAATTTGAAAAGAAACTAAAGTTCAAACATTTCAAAAAACAGCTCATTTAACAGTTTCTGTCATTTGGTCTATATATTGATTTGCCATAACTAGATTTAATTTATATTTCCTAGCTTCTGATAAAATAGTTGCAAAACTATCTGTAGCAAAATTTTGAAATTCATCAACATATAAATAAAAATCTTTTCTTTCTTTTTCAACTGTATCTGCTCTACTCATCGCATCTAATTGAAATTTTGTTACCATCATCGCTCATAAAAGTGCCGAAGCATCCTCCCCTATTTTTCATTTTGAAAGATTTATAATTATAACTTTCTTATTATCCATAGCCCATCTTAAATTGAAACTATTTTTTGGTTGTCCAAGAATATTCCTCAAGATAGTAGAACTCAAAAATTGTCATACTTTATTTAGTATCGGTCCAGCTGCTTCTACTTTTTGATTTGGTGCCATTTTTTCGTATTCTCAAGTCCAGAATTGTTTTACAACTGGATCAGTTATTTTTAATACAACTTTTTTTCTATAAACATCACTTGTTAGCATCAAAGGAATAGAAATCAAAGTTGTATTTGGATATTCAAGTAATGCTAAAATAGTATTTCTCAAAATATGTTCAAGTCTTGGTCACCAACTTTCTCCAAATATTTTTTTAAATATTCAAACTAAACCTGAAGCTATAAGTGGTCTATGTTCAGGTAAAACTTCATCAAGCATATTGAAAGCTATTGGCCAGTTAATATCTGAAGGATCAAATATAATTGTCTGATTTGTACGAGATTTTGGAATATTTCAAATTATAGATTCAGCTAAATCTCCATGAGGATCAATTACAGCTACTCATCTTCATTTTCTTATATCGTCAATAATCATATTTTCAAGTAATGTAGATTTTCACATTCAAGTTTTTCATATAATATACATGTGGCGTCTTCTATCATTTGATGAAATACCAAACATAGTTTCTTCTCATCTAAAATTTGTTTTTCAAATTGGAGTTAAATCAGCATCTTTTTCATCATTTCAAGATAAAATTGGTAAGTTTGAAGGAGGTTCAAAATTACGAGATAAAACCCAATTTATATTTGGAGTTTTTACATATGTTGTAGGAAGATGAACAAGTCATGATAATTCCTGAGTTGATAATATAAATTCATCAAAATTTTTTCTTTGTTTTAAATCTAAAATATCTTTTTCTTTAACAGAAATTTCATAAAGTTTAAATCAATTCTGTCCAGAAAAACTATAAACTCATAAAGTAGAAATAATTTCTTTTAAATTTATTTTATTTTGTAAAGCATCTTCTGAAGCTGAAGCTAATTTTATATTTACTCAATATCAATAATGATTTATTTTATTTTTTATATTTTCTGGTATTTCATTATGTTTTTCGTTATTAGAATTATCTTCTTTAACAACTAAAAAAGAAAATAATTTTACTATCAAATAAAATGGTAAAATAAATATTTTTAAAAATGATAAATTATGATTAATGATAATTTTTTTTATTATTTCAGGTAATTTTCATTCTAAAATAGCAACCTTTCTTTCTACATCTTTTTTCCATTTTTCATCAGGAATTGGAGAAAAATTTATTTGAAGCAAATTTATACTATTATTCCCTATTTTTGAAAGTGATGCTGTGATAGATGAATATGGATCAATAGTGTCTCAAACTGATTTTTCTTGTAATTGAGTAAAATCTTTTATAGGATACAAAAAATGTTTTTCTAAAGAAGTTTTTCAAATAATTATTTTATCATTTGGAATATTTTCTAAATAATCTCAAACTTCTTTTATTTCTACATTGTTGTAGTGAGCATAAATTTGATTTTTTACAAAATTAACAAGCTCATTTTCACAAACGATAAAAAATCTGATTTTATTTCAGATTTTTGCTATTTCAAATGAAAATACTGGTCTTTTATAATGAGTTTGAAAAATATTTTTTTTTGTTTCTTCAATTATTTTATGAAGAATTATAAGTATGTGTTCAAAAGCTCCAGGTCATTTTTCATTTTGTCTATCTACAAAAATTTCTAGTAATTTTTTATTTATCATGTTTATATTTGTTATGCTTTTTTAGGTTAGGCTTTAACTTTTAAAAAGCAAATAAAGATTTTTTACAACTACAATTATTTTTTTTAAATAAAGTGCATAAAAAATTCTAGTAACAACATTATAATATATATTTTTAAAAAAATACAACTTTTTAGATTGACAAAATTAAGTTTTTATCTATATATTCTTTATATTTTTTAAAAAAACTATTATGAATAAAAAAGAAAATTTTTGAAATTTTAATGATGCTACAAAAAATTATGTTTCTCTTGTTTTAAATTGAAATACACCTGTATTGTATTCCACAAAAACTTGAGAAATCATTTTAGAAGTTTCTGATAATATTATATAACTCTTACACGATAAAAATCATAATTTTTACACAAGAAGAATCTCCTTGTTAATTAATAATTATGTTTTTAAAAACTTGATTTCTATATAAAAAGTTTATAATAATAAATTTATATTAAAAAAAATTTATTATGATAAAAATCTCAAAAAACTCAAAAGTTCTTTATGGGAATATGATTTAAAAAAACTAGATTATAATGATGAAATATTTATTTTAAGGGCGTTAAATTTTTGAGAAATAGATGATATTAAAAATATACAAAAACATATTTGAAAAGAAAAAATTATAGAAATTATCAAAAAAGACTTAAATCAAATAGATAATAAATCTAAAAATTTTTATAAAATTTATTTTAAAATCAAAGATTTCAATAAAACTAATACTTCTATGTATGACAAACTTAACACACCTATATTTACAAGAAGTTTTAGATGAAAATAGATTATCTATTTTAGATAAACTTTTATATTTCAAAAATAACTGATTTATTCTTTGATGATGAACTAGCCTTGCTTTGATTTTTTGACATAGAGAAAGTATGGATTTTGATTTTTTTATTTCAAAAGATATTGATACAAAAGAATTATTTGAAAAATGTTTAGAAATATTTTTTTGATATGAAGTAATAAAAATTTATGAAGAAAAAAATACTTTGTATATTTTAGTAAAGGAAATAAAAATATATTTGGAAAAAGAAATTTATAATATTTAAAACCTAATTTTTCAAGTTTTTATTATTAAACTTACAAAAAGTAATGGTCATAAAATAAGTACCACCATTTTTTTAAAATTCTCTAAAATAAAAACAAAAAAGAATTAAATTTACTAGAATTTGGTATATCGCATTCTTTTAATTTTTCAACAAGAGATTTTCAATTCATTGAAAATAATACCAAAAGATTTTCTAAAAGTATTGTAAGTAAAAATATCTTTATTTCATAAAGTATTAAAATTTTCAGTCCCTATTCTTTTTTTATATAAATAAAATTTGAGTAATACTACTTACCTATGTCTAGGTACGGATAATTAATACATGTTTTTTTAACTTGATTTTATTTTAAAATATTTAAACTGAAAAATGATTATTTTTAACCCAAATTTTATGAAATTTATTTCTCGGAATGTAAATGGTATAAGAGCTTTAATAAAAAAATGAACTTTTTTTGAATATTTAAAAAATGAAAATCCTGATATTATCTGACTTCAAGAAATAAAAGCAAAGTTTGAACAACTTGAAGAAAGTGTCATAAATGAAATTAAGTCATTTTGATATGAAATTTATTGGAATTCTGCAGTTAAGCCTGGTTATAGCTGAACAGCTATTTTAACAAAAATAAAACCAATAAATGTTTTTTATGGAATTGATACTACTTGATTAAATCTTGATAAAGTTGAAACTGATGAAGTAATTGAAGAAAATCACGAATGAAGAGTTATTACAGCTGAATATACAGATTTTTATTTTGTAAATGTTTATACTCCAAATGCTAAACCAGATTTAGCTCGTTTAAACTACAGACAAATTTGGGACCATGTTTTTTTAAAATATTTAAAATATCTAGAAGCTAAAAAGGCTGTTATTTTTTGTTGAGACTTAAATGTTGCTCATAAAGAAATAGATTTAGCAAATCCAAAGTGAAATAAAACTACTACAACTCGTCCTTGAAATGCAGGTTTTACTGACCAAGAAAGAGCTTGAATGCAAGAGTTTATTAATAATAATTTTATTGATAGCTTTCGTTATTTTTATCCTGAAAAAACTTGAGCTTATAGTTGGTGGAGTAATTTTTGAAATGCAAGAACAAAAAATATTTGATGGAGAATTGATTATTTTTTAGTTAGTGAAAGTTTAAAAAATAAATTAAAATGAGCATTTATTAGACCTGAAATTATATGAAGTGACCATTGTCCTGTGGGAATAGAATTATAAAAATCCAAGCTATCCGCTTGGATTTTTATAATTTCAATTATTTTTTCAAAAAATCTTTTGGTAATTTACCTATAATATCTGCAAATCAAGATTTAATTCACATACTTTGTAATAAATCTATAAATTCACTTTCAGTATATTTTCAATTATATCATTTAGATGTTAATCATTTTATTAATCAATCTATTTTTCATGAATCAATTGTTCAATTATTATTTATTTCAATTTTTACTGGTGATGAATCTGATTTTCAATCATAAGTATGAATTAAAACATTTATGTTTGAATCTGGTTTTTTAGGATCAACTTTTTTTGTTGTAATAGTACTTGATAAACTTGTGGAAATTTCTGGAGTTTTTCAATTTTTATTTGAATTTTTACTTAATCACTGTAGCATTCCTAATGCTTCTCATTCACTTATTTGACTTCAGAATAATATTCAATTATTAATACTATTTTTATTATTTATATCAGCTACTAATTTAGCAAGGACTTGAGGATCTGATAAATTTAATTTATCAAGTTCTTCTTTTTTAAGAATACCTGTTTTTTCAGCAATAACTTTTAATAAATTTTTTAAATCATCACTTCTTGTCATAGATTGAACATCTTTATAATTTGAAAGTACTTGTTTTAATTCTCTTAACTCATCTTTATTAACTCAATCTGATACTTGTTGTGCTAATTTTCTAGTAGCCATATCAGCATTAACCTGTTCATTACTAAATAATCTATGCTTTTCCATAAAATTCTTTCAAGTATCAATAGATTTTTGTAAAAAATATGTATTAGCTGCTTGTCAAACTTGTTGCATCCCCTGTGCGCTCAATCATCATGGAAATATTGGTGTATAAGTTGGTGCTTTTCTCATAATGTCTCATATTCTAGCTCAAAATTCAGCTATTGGCGAAGCTACTTCTTTAGTTATATCTGATGATTTTAATGCTGCCATAACTCACATCCATAAGAATAATATACCAAAAACTTGAAGTAAAAATTTTCAAAAATTTCCTACAAATCACTTAAAAGTATTATCTGAAGAAGTCTTATTTTCTCAATGATAAACTCAATCCCAACAAACTTTTGTATATTGATTATTTGTTCATGGAACTCATTCCATACAAGATTTTTTTATTAATCAACTAGTTTCTATTCATTTATCTGCTGTAAGTATAAAAATTATTCAAAAAGCAAGTGCTGCTGAAACATAAACAGGAACCAATCAAAGTCATATAAGATTTTTTACACTTAAATATTTTGCAGCTCATTCTCATCATCCATCTTTTTTAAAGAAATAAAAAAGTCAAAATATTGGTGATAACATAGCAAATATCCAAAACCATATTACCCTTACAAAAAGAGCTATTCAAAGTGTAATTACTAAAATAGCATAAATGATTATAAAAATAATAGAAAATCAAGTTTTAAAAATAACTGCTATAATATCTTCTAATCATTTTACTAAATCTCAAGAAAATAATTTTCAATAATCTTTAAATTCCATTACTGTAAAAGTATAAAAATACATTACAGAATAAATTTTATTTCAAGCTAAAACTTTAGATAATGGTTCTTGTTTCGGAGAATTACAAACTATAACATATCATTTCCCAGAAGAAGAAACTTTTTGTCAAGAAGTTAATTTTTTTAAAGCATCATCAGTTCAAGTATTTATAGTATATCATTCTGTACAAACTTCTATCATCAATTCTTTTTTTACTAAATCTCACTTTTTATATATTTCATCTGTCATTGGAAGTGATAAAACAGCAGCTGTTAATATATTTGATAACGAAATAATAAATTGAACAAAAAACCAAGAAAAAGGAACTATCAAAACTCAAACTATAAATCTAGGAATAGCTTGTTTTAATTGATAAGTTTCACCATCTTTTCCTATAATATTCATAAAAGCAATCCAAATAAATATTCAAGCAAACAAAAAATAAACTACATTTGAAACCATTATCCAAATTGATTTTAAAACTCCATCTATTCAAATAATTTTTCCAGAAGTCCATTCTGGAGATAAAAACCATCAAACTATATTAGTTCATAAAGTTAATGTAACTGCAACAGCTTTCAAGACTTCATTTAATCAACTAATTATAATAGATTTATTTTTTACATCTTCTGGATTTACGGTTGTTGATAATCATCAAGCAAAAGTTAAATTTGATAATACAAAAAAAACTACTAAAAATCACAAAATATAAATAATATTTTTTCTATTTTTAGTTAAAAAATTATTCGTTTGAGTAAATACTTTCATATAGGTAAAACAAAAATTAAAATTTTCTAAACAAATAGTATCATACTTTTTAAAAAAGTGCAAAAAAAGGCAATAAAAAAATCTAAAAATTTTTTAGATTTTACAAAAAACAAAAATTGATAAGTGACACAACCACGGCCAGTAAAAAGAAATATATAATTAATAATCAACTTTGATAAATGAATTGTCTAAACAAATATTTGAATATTATTTTAAATATCTTCATAATCATAATAAAATCAAAAAAAAGCTATTAAACTCACGACTTCATTCATTATATATTTTTCATTCATTGTATAATTCAAAATTTCATTTATTTCATTTTCTAATATATTTTTTAATTCTTTTTTGATAATAAATTTGCTAAATCACTATCAAAATTAGAAATATCAAACATTGTATTTCATTATTTATCTATGTATGATAATAATTTTCATTTTTGGGTATCAAGTCTTATTTTAAACACATAAAAATACACAAAAATAGTTAAAAATGTAATAAATGAAAATAAAGTTGATGTGTATTTTAGTTTGTTATGAATGATAACAAAAATTTTAAACAAAAAAAATCAGTAAAAATAAAAATAATTCTCACTGACTACTCTTTCAAAAATGGTGGACTGAGCGGGAGTCGAACCCGCGACCTCATCCTTAAGAGGGATTTGCTCTACCAACTGAGCTATCAATCCAAGAAAGTGGTAAAAAACCACTTTCTCTTTACTTATGAAAACTGCACTTAAAAAGTGCCTTTAGAGTTTATAAAAAAACTTTTAAAAATCAAATTTTATTTCCTATTTATTATTATCCGTACCTAGACATAGGTACGGATAATAAATTTAATACTTGCACTATTGACAAAATATTTTTTTATATATAATCTAATTACTCATTTTAGAAATGAAAGGAGAGTCAGAAATGAGAACAAAGCTTTTTTTGGTGGCAATTTCAGCGTTCTTGCTGACTGGTTGTTTTTCCAATAAGGCTCAAGTTATGGGTACGGCTGGAGCAGTTACCGGAGCTGCTATCACCAAAAACCCCTGGAAAGGTGCTGTGATTGGTGGTGCTATCGGCGCTGCAGCAGGTCATGCAATGGATGAAATTGATTCATCCAATCAAAAACAAAACATACAACTCCAAAATAACGGTAATCCACGAACCAACTGCGAAAAGGTTCGCAAAGTGAGAACCGAAGGAGGGCGAGTTATATCTGACACAGTTGAGGAAGTTTGTCGGGGAAAAATGAGTTCCAACTCCTACTGACTAGACTTCACAACTTTACAAAAGACCAGTTTTACACTGGTCTTTTCTTTTTCTTTTTTAAAAATAAACTATAATACAAACTAGGAATTACATATAAAGTCAAAATAGTAGAAAAAGCAAGTCAAAATATAATAGTAAATCAAAGCCCTGCCCAAAATTCATCTTGCAAAGCAAGTGGTAATATACCAAAAATTGTTGTTAGAGTTGTTAATATAATTGGTCTAAGTCTTGATTTACCAGATTCAGCTACCGCTTCTATATTATTTAATCATAATGATAAATTGAAATTGATTTTATCTATTAAAATTATTGCATTATTTACAACTATTCAAGTTAAAGCTATAAATCAAATAGCAAATGGCATAGAATAAGGATTTCAAGTAATATATAATCAAATATTTACTCAAAGTAAAGCAAGTATGATACTATACAAAATTATAGCTGGTTGTAAATAAGAATTAAATTGAAAAACTAAAATTCAAAATATCAAAAATACAGCGATAAAAAAACTAACGATTGTTGAAGTAATAAGTTCAGCATTTTCGCTTGCTTCTCATCCTGAAGAATAACTAATATTTTTTGGAAATTTATAATTTCAAGCAAATTCTAAAAATTTTGGTTGAATTTGATTCGGTAAATATCCTTCTTCTAAATCACTTTCAACTGATATAACTATATTTCAATTTTCTCTAGAAATAGTAGAAATTGCTGGTAAAAATTCATAACTTGCTACATTTGCTATTTTTATTTTTCAAACTTTTGTATTAATATAAAAATTCATTATATCGCTTGGAGATAAATTTTTATTTTCAAAATTACTTAGTCTCACAACTATATCATGGTCTTTAAAATCTCATTTTATAGAACTTGCTTTTATTCAAGATGATAAAAAATAAATTTCACTAAGTATATCTCAAGGAGTTAAAGAAAATCAAGAAAGTTTATCATTATTTAATCTAAATACAAATTGTCCTGGTGTATCAGATGCTGAAGTTTTAACATTTTTTGTTCATTCTAAACTAGATAAAAATTTTTCAAATTCTTTTGAAATTGAAACTAAACTATCAAAATCTTTATTTGTAGAAGCAATTAATTTTATTCAAACTGGACTTCAGCTAGGAGGTCATCATTTTTGCACTTTAGTTTCAACTATTAGTCATTTACTTTGCAGAATTTTTAGGTTTTTTGAAATTTCTTCTTCAACTAAAAAACTATTTCTTAAACCTTTTTTATCTCTATATATTTTTTCAAAAAGTTCTACTGTAATTATAATTTTTGATCAATTTATAGAAATTGAAAATATTTTTATTTCAGGAATTTTAATTAAAGAATTATTTATATCTATTAAATATTTTTTCATTACATCAGTAGTATTTCAAACACTTCACTCTATACTTATATTTATCATAGGGTTATCAGTTGCTGGAAAAAGTGTAAAACCTATTTTTGGTGATAAAAATATAAAAGTAAAAATAAGTAAAATAAAAGGTGTAAATATAACAACTAATCTAAAAAATCACGAAGAAATATTTTTTTTCAAACTTTGATAATATATATCATCTAAAAACCCAAAAAATCTATATCTTAATCATAAATTGGAAGCTTTTTTTTCTATTTTCCCAACTCTTTCTTCTTTTAATAATTCTATTTCTTCTTTAGTTTTTATATTATCTTCACTTTCACTAGCGATATAATATTTTTTATTTTTATTAAAAACCAAAAATAAAGCTGAATTTATAGTCAAAGCCAAAACTAGTCAAGCAAGTAATGTAACAAAAACTGTTATAGGAATATATGATAAAAATTTTCACATAACACCAGGAAGCATCATCATAGGTAAAAATACTACTAAAGTTGTGAGATTCCCAGCTATTAAAGGAGCTTTAAATTCTTTTACAGTGAGTAAAACTGCAGTTTTTGGAGTATATCAAACTTTTAGTTTTTCACTTGATCATTCAACTATTACGATAATAGTATCAAGTGCAATTCAAAGTGTCAAAAGTAGCGAAAAATTTGTCAAAAAATTCAAACTCATTCAAGAAATATTTAAAACTATGAATGTAACTAAAAATGCAAGTGGTATCAAAATAGTAGCAACTAAAGCTTCTTTTAATCATAAAAATATAAATAACATCAAAAATACTAATACTAAAGTTTTTATTCAACTTTTTGCTAAATCTTTGTAATCATTTATAATTAAACTAGCTAAATCTTGAACATATTCATAACCATATCAAACTAAATCAGGCTCCTTAAATCTATTTTCTATCAAAGTTTTTACATCTTTTGAAGTTTTAAAAATACTTACTTTTGGTTTTTTATTTATAGTTAATTGTATATAATTGTATCAAAATTCATTATAAAATCATATTTTATTTATTTGATTTTTTGATTTATAATCTTTTTTTATAGTTGCAATATTTTCTAAAAATACTACATTTCCAGAAGTTGAAATAATTGGAATTTTTTTTAATTCCTCCATAGTTTTATATTCTCATTCAAAACGAAAATCATATTTTTTATCTCAAACTATGTAGTTTCAAATAGGAGTATTTTTATTATAGTTTTTTATAATATTTGAAATTTGACTTAAAGTAAGTCATAAATTTTCTAATTTTACTTTATCTATCAAAACAAGTATTTCATAATCAGGAGATGGTAAAATATCTATTTTTGTAATTCAAGCTTTTCATTCAAAATCATTTTTTAGTTTTACTGCTTTATCATATAAATTCTCAAAAGTTATATTTTTATCTTTTGCATACAAATACATAGAAAACAAAAGTTCATTTTCACTTGATAATTCAAAAACATTTGGCTTTTCAGCTTCTTTTGGCAAAGAAACTTTATCTACTTTATCTTTTATATCTGTAAGCAAATTTCTTGTATTTACTCAAGTATTTAATTCAACTATTATACTAGAAAATCCCAAATTTGAACTTGAAGAAATTTTTTTAATTCACTCTAAATCTTTTATCTCTTTTTCAATTTTTGAAGTTATTAAATCATCTATACTATAAGGATCAACTCAAGTGTATATAGTGTTTATTCAAATTATACCAAATTTTATATCAGGAGCTGATTCTTTTGGTATTTGCCACAAAGAAAAAAATCAATAAATAATTATAAGTAAAGTTATCAAAATTGAAACTTTGAATTTTCTTACCCAAAATCCATAAAATCATTGTTCCAGCATATTTTTCATATTTTTTTGTTAGTTCTATAATATTTTTATCTTTTTTCTAACTTAAAATCATTTTGATTATAATTTTTTACATCTGTTAAAATTATTTCATCATTTGATTCTAATCAATCTAAAACTTCAACTTCATTATTATAAATTTGCCCAATTTTTATTTCTTTAATAATTATTTTTCATTCACTAAATATATTTACTAAGGCTTTAGAATTGTCTAAAATTTTTAAAATACTTATTGGAATAAGTATATTTTTTGAAGAAGATAAAAATTTTACTAAAGCAAAATCTCAAATTATCTCAACTTTATCTAAAATGTTTATAATAATTAAATATGTAAAATCTTGACTTGCAACTGATAAAATATTTTCTATTTGTCAATTTAAATCATTTCATAAATAATCAACTAAAACCTTATCTCAAACTGAAACCAAATCTAACTCATCTTTTGAAAGATAAACTTCTATTTTTGTCATATTATTTCAAACTATAAAAAAAAGTTCTCTTCAAGGAATTACTTCTTGTCATAAATCAACTATTTTTTTAGATATTATTCAAGAAATTGGTGATTTTATAATAAGTTTTTGTGCATTTTTTGAAGCTTCACTTACAGATATTTCAGCTTCTTTTATAGTATTTTGCAAACTTTTTAGAGTAATTTCTTTGTTTTTTATAGCATTATCTAAATTTAATTTTGCATTTTTTAAAGCAGTTTCTGAATTTAAAATTTGATTATCTAAATCTATTTTTAGTCTATCTATAGATGTTTTTATAGTTTCTAAATTACTTTCAGTTTGCAAATTTCATAAAGATAATTGTTTTGTAGTTATTTCTATTTGGTCTTTTAATAAATTTAATTGTTTTTCTCTAGATAATCTATTTTCTAAATAAGTATTTAAGAAAGATTTTATGTTTGTAGATAGTGTGGAAAAATTAGTAAAATTAGCTTGCAGAGAATTTGCATAATTATTTAATGTATTATAATAAAGGTCTATTTGAGTTTGTGGAAAAGTAGATGAAGTAACAGAATCTTTTATTACATTTTGACTTAAATAAACTAATTCTTTTAAATCAAGTATGGTTTTTTCTAAGTTAGTTATATATTTTTTTAAATCATTATCATCTTGTATAACTATTTCTAGATTTTTAAAACTATCATAATCTTGTAAAAAAAATCTTATATTATTTTCTACTTGTGTTTTATTTGAAGTATTTTTTACTCAAAGATATATTTCAAAAGTATCGTTTTTATGTCTATTTTTATCAGTTATTCAAAAAATTTCATCTAAATAATTTATCAAATCAAAATAAATAAGTTCTAAAGATTTTTTTGTAGTTATCAAGTTTTGTTTAAAAGTATTTTTAGTATTTTCATCATTTAAAATAGAATTATGATAATCTAAAATTTGTTTTTCTAAGTCTTTTTGTAATTTTTCTAAATCTAAACTTGATTTATTTAGAGTTATATCTTGAGTAGTTTTTGAAGTTTCTAGGTCATAAATAGATTTTTGCAGTTTTATTTCATTGTCTTTTAAAAGAAGCTGGTGAGATTTTTTAGTTTTTTCATAATTTATCTCTAAATCTTGTATGTTTTTATCTAAAGAAAGTAATGTAGAATCATAATTTATTTTTGCTCTATCTAAAGCATTTTTTGCTCTATCTAGGGTTGTAAGATAATTTGAAATATTGTCTTCTAAAACTGCTAAAGTTTGTCAGGCAATAACTTTATCTCAAGAATCAACATAAATTTTTGAAATTTTTCAACTAGCTTGAGATGAAACAGATACAGAAGAAGTAGAAACTATTTTTGCTGATTTTTCAAATAAAATATCACCAGAAAAATCTCAAAATTTTTTTGTTTCTATATAAAAAGGTATTTTTCAAACTTCTTTATTAGTTTCAACATCATTTTTAGAACAAGAAAAAAGTAATGTTAAAAAAGTAAATATAACTATATATTTTTTCATATTTTTTTGTTATTATTCTAAAATAATTCATTCACTTTTGATATACTCAAAAAGCTCACTAATATCTTCATTTTTTATAATAGCAACAGCTTTATCATCCTTTGTAATAATTGTTACACTATCTCCAGGATACATATTTAGTCTATCTCTTGCTTCTTTTGGGATAACTATTTGTCATTTTGGTCCAATAGTTGTAGTTCCATATAATTTCATTTTACAATTTTTATTTTTCATATTTTTAAAAAGTAAGAAAAGTAAGAAAAGTTATACAAGTATAAAAAATTTTTTAAAAAATGCAAGAAAAAGTAGAATTAACATTATCCGTACCTAGAGACATAGGTAGTAGTATTACTCAAATTTATTTACATAAAAAAAGAACATGGATTGAAGATTTTAATGTTTTATGAAATAAAGATATTTTTTACTTACAATACTTTTAGAAAATCTTTTC
>OGCL01002112.1_pt1 | contig 14756 bp, 22 predicted proteins | sample 1570041 | NCBI WGS metagenome assembly OGCL01 (sample SAMN06266162, study PRJEB24511) | hot springs metagenome | isolation source: Hot spring water | place: South Africa: Limpopo | collected 2015-06-22
TCTCCGCCTTCAACTCGGCGACCAATGCTTGCAAAACATCGCGGGCGAAGAATAACGGAAAACGTCGCTTATCGATATGATCGTCCGGGATGCTACACCTAAAGAAGACCAGGTAACTTGCAACAACTGATTCGGGATTGCGCCCCCGAACCCGTCAATATGAGTGCGACACTATGTCGCATTCCAGCCGGGGGGCTTTCAATCGATAATCCGACACAGACGGGGGTCATTCCCCCGTCACTTCTACAACCTCAAGATGGAGCTACCATGAACAAGCTGCGTTTGATTGGCGGAGCAATCTGTCTGCTTGCTGGCACACACGCGGTAGCACACGTAGCCACCTACAATGTGACCCAAGTCTACAACCAGGTTGCCTATGACAATTCCAATCCGACCTGGGACACGATTTTTCAGGGCACGTTCGACTTCGACCCGCACACTGGCACTGTGTCGAACCTGCATGGCTCACTGAGCCAGGCCATGACCGGCAACACAGCTTACCGCTTGCTGAATTACCAGCTGTCCTCGGTGTACGACGCTACGCTTGGTGGCCTGCTGGTGTCCGTTTTTCACAAGAACACGACGGATGTCTTCCAGGGCGGCGGCTTTGCCACCGGGGGCACGAAAGAGTTCGGCAACCAGAATGCTTACGTCACGATTTTCGTGAACACCGCCGACCCCACAGCGCCGCTGACCACCGCCCAGAACGGCAAACTTGCCTACGGCGACTGCACGACAGGCAGCCTGATGGGCATGGGGATGGGCCCCAAGACCTGCATGACCGGCTGGCTGACCGCCACTGGCGGCCCGGGCGGCACCATGATGGGCACCGCGCCCATCACCCAGACGATCACCGCCATACCGGAGGCCGACACGTGGGCCTTGCTGCTTGCGGGCCTGGGTCTGGTTGGTTTTGCGGCACGTCGCCGTACCCGGATGTAATCACTGACCTCCAAGCGCAGCTAGAGGAGAGACAAACATGAAACGAACTGTTTTGATGGCAGCCGTGGCGGCGCTGCTGGGGGCTACGCCCTCTTTTGCGCACACCATGACTTACAACGTGGTCCTGACATTCAAGGAACCCGATACGGCCCCCAGGGACACGATTTTCAAGGGGACATTCGATTTCAACGAGCACACGCGTACCGTATCCAACCTCAAGGGCATGCTGTCTGAATCCATGACCGGCGATCCCTCCAATCCCGGCCCTAACGGCGACTATGGCATGACCTGGCTGACGCTGGGAAATCAGCTGGTGTCTTGGTACGATCCCGCACTGGGTGGCACGTTCGCCGCGACCTTCAAGAACGCAAACACCAAAACATTCTCGACCATGCTGGGGGGCGATGGATGGTCGCCAGCTGCCGGCGTTGCAATAGGGGGCGTCTACCACGGGTTCCCTGTTGCGGCAAATAATCCGGGAAACGCTTACGCCCTGATTTTTGTCCCCAACAATCCCCTGACTCCTCTCACGCAAGCGCAGATCAACAAGCTCGCCTACGCCGATTGCGCACCCGGCGGCATGATGGGTGCGGTCTGCATGACGGGTACAACGATAGCAGGTTATGGCGCGATCGGGACGATGAGCGGCTACCCGGTGTCGCAAATCATTACCGCCGTACCCGAACCGGAATCCTACGCCATGCTGCTCGCCGGTCTGGGATTGGTCGGCTGGATGGCACGTCGCAAAGCTGCCTGAGTGCATAAAACAAATATGATGAGGAGAGAGACATGACAAATATATTCAAGGTGATGGCAGTCCTATCAGTCAGCTGTGCATCCTTGTCTGCGCAAGCTCACATCGGTTATACCGGTCGCAATTTTGGTACCATCATCTATGGCAGCAGCGTGACGATTTCGAACCAGACCATCAGAGGTAATTACGGCTGGGCCGATGCATCAGACCTGTCGCTGGTATTCGATGCCAACTATGCGACTTGGCATACCGTCGACTCATCCAGCTACACGCCTGCATCGTTCGTAGATGGCATCGACAACCTGTACTTCGGTGACAGCCACAGGGGCAGGGCCTACCGCTTTCACCTGGGCACTACGCAGACGTTGACGATAAGCGCGACGTCAAATCCGTCCGCGACCACAACGAGCGTGGGTGGCCTGGTCCCCGCCTTCTCGGTCTACAGGGGTCTTGGAGCGATCTCACCCTTCACGCCACCCCAGACAGGCGCCGATCATGATTTCGCCCCGGCCTCGCGGGCATGGCGCACGAGCGCGGTACAGGCTATTACAGGCAATGGCAGCCACGATTACTTCGCCACACAGGGTAGCTGGAACGCCTTGGGTGACTGGTACATCGGCGGCAACGGCGATCCGCCTGGGGATCTTTCGGCGCTCAGTTTTTTCCAGTACGTCGGTTCGGCAGCGACCACTGTACCTGACGGCATTGCCTCAGGAACGTTTACCCTCGGACCTGGCAACTACTCGATTTTCGTGGGAGGCAACAATATTTCGGCCAAGAGTCTCGCGGATTTTAACAAGCATTACGGTATTTCGCTCACCGTCACCGCCGTACCTGAACCGGAATCCTACGCCATGCTGCTCGCCGGTCTGGGATTGGTCGGGCTAGCCGCGCGCAGGCGACGCGTGTAATTTTCGAGAATCCCCTCCCGCTTGCGGACTGGACATCCGGTTCGCGAGCGTTTTGTTTTTTTATTGTAACATCGCTTAGGGAAGGTCTGTCTAACCTGCTGCGCGAACGGATCGCAGCATTGCGCGGTGTTGGGTTCACCACGCCTGCCTGACGGCAGGTTTAACCTAGGCTTCGCAAAGCATATGCCGTGGCGGCGTTATCGCTCCCTCGCCTAACTCATTGTTATGTCTCGGTCGCTGCGCTCCGTGCGCCTTGCGCTCCGCAAGCTCGCGACAGTCGTGCAGACCTTCCTTCAAACTTGAATACGCGAAATGATTTGACCTATTCCTCACCGTAATGAAACAAGTCAATTATCCATTTATTGCCATTTCCGCTCTTCTGATGGCTTTTCAGGTTCATGCAAACTCTCAAGGGGTTCCGCATGTAAAAACCGGTTCACTCACGACAGAAAAACACCCTCCCAAATCATCCGGCGCCACTCCGGACGAGATAATGCTCTCCACAATTGTTGTCACCTCCAACCGGGAGAACGACAGGCCAATCGGGGTTTCCAGCCATGGTGAGGCAGAGTTGGCTTCTAAACGTGTCCGCACGAGTGACAGCACGCGGCTGCTCGAAGACGTGCCCGGGGTAAGCGTATACAGCGCGGGGGGAATTTCCGGGCTTCCGGTCATTCGCGGTCTGGCGGATGATCGCCTGCGTGTACAGGTCGATGGCATGGACTTGATGCCGGCCTGCCCCAATCACATGAACTCGGCGCTTTCGTACATTGACCCGTCGCGCGTTGCCAGCATCGACGTGTACGCGGGCATCACGCCGGTCAGCGCGGGCGGCGACAGCATTGGCGGAGCAATCCAGGTGAAGTCGGCGCCGCCCAAATTTGCCCGGGAAGGTGAAAGTCCGATGATCGAGGCACAGATCGGCGCGTTCTATCGCAGCAACGGTCATGCGCGCGGTTACAACATCGGTGCTTCGATTGCCGGCGAACAGGCTGCGCTGTCCTACAATGAGTCGAACTCGCAGTCCGACAACTACAAGGCTGCTGGCAATTTCAAGAAACCCGGACTGTGGCAAAGCCTGGGGGCAAGACCCATCGCAGCGGATGAAGTGGCTGTCAGCGAATACCGGGGAGCACGAAACCGCGCGCTCGATCTGGCCTTGCGCAATACTGACCACCTCATCGTACTTGGGTTGAGCGAGCAGAAACTTGACTACGAGGGGTTCCCCAACCAGCGCATGGACATGGTATCGAGTTACCCCGACCCGGCCGACCCAACCGTGCCGGGCAACTATCTCATCGACAAGGATGCGCCGGCCAATGTCAACCGGCTGGTCAATCTGCGCTATACCGGTCAATACGACTGGGGCCAGATGGAAGGGCAGATTTTCAGGCAGCGGGTGCGGCACCGCATGGACATGATGCAGGACCGTTTCTTCGGCATGATGATGCCGATGCATACGCTGTCGGCCACCCATGGCGGGCTGCTCAAGGCCAGCATCAAGCTGTCCGAATCTGACACCGTGCGTCTGGGGAGCGATTTCCAGCAACATCGCCTGGACGACTGGTGGCCACCCATCGGCGGGCCCTTGCCAGGTGCAATGTGTTGCAACGATTTCTGGAATATCCGCGACGGCAAACGTGACCGGCTGGGTCTGTTCGCCGAGTGGGTAACGCGGTGGGATTCCGAATGGACGACACTGGCTGGTTTGCGCAGCAACAAGGTCATCTCCAATGCCAGCCGGGTACAGGGTTACAGCAACGGAAGCTACCTGAGCGATGCGAACAGGTTCAATGCGCTCGACCGCAAGCGCAACGACCACAATTGGGACTGGACACTGCTGACGCGGTTCAACCCGGGCGCGATGCAGACCTATGAGGTCGGTATCGCGCGCAAGACACGATCGCCGAATCTGCACGAGCTCTACCCCTGGTCAACCTTTGCTATGGCGGCGCTAATGAACAATTTCGTCGGTGATGGCAATGGTTATGTCGGCAATCCCGATCTCAAACCCGAAGTTGCCCACACCATCAGCGCGACTGCGGACTGGCACGATGCCAAAAAAGAGAAGTGGGGTCTCAAACTGTCCGGCTACGCGACCTGGGTCGAGAATTTCATCGATGCACGGCGCTGCGGCCCGCCTGTATGTAACACAAGCACTTACCTCACGACGACCAACAGCTACGTGCTGCTTCAATACGTTAATCAGTCCGCGCGTCTCTATGGTCTCGACCTGTCCGGACATCTCAATCTGGGAAAGACTGAAAATCTGGGTGATTGGAGCGCAAAGATACTACTCAATTACGTGCGCGGCGAAAATCGCACCACGGGTGACAACCTGTATCACATGATGCCGCTCAACGCCAAACTGGCGCTAATACACCGCATTGGGAAATGGAACAATACCGCCGAAGTACAGAGTGTGGCAGCAAAGACACGGATCTCACAGGTGCGGAACGAAGTCACGACGCCCGAATATACTTTGTTCAACCTGCGCAGCAGCTACGAGTGGAAGCAGGCACGCCTCGATCTGGAAATCGAGAACGTATTTGACACCTTCTACCTGCTGCCCTTGGGGGGTGCCTATCTGGGGCAGGGCAACCCGATGACCACAGCTGGCATACCTTGGGGAATGAGTCTTCCCGGCAGAGGGCGTTCATTCAATGCGGCATTGAACATCAGTTTCTGAAGGCATTCCAGGTACCTGAGTGCGTGTTCCCGCCACAAAAACCTAAAAACCGCAGTTGACCGCTTAGAGGGCTTCGCAGCATGTTGGATACATTGAGTGTTCAGCCTTCGCCCGACTTCACCGATGGGGTGAGATCGCTACACGCCCGCTTGACGGCCCAAGCGGGCGCCTAGCTTTGTGTGGTCCTTCGGCCCATCCCTCGCCGCGCTCGGGACCCGCACTGCGTGCTGTCCTGCGCCCTGCGGGCTGGTCGCGCTAGCCACCCGCTTGGTCCGCCCTTCGAACGTGTTGGGGGCTGCGTAGGCTGTCGATCAGGTCACGCATCGCTTCGCGACTGACTAAGAGTGCATGACGGCGAGCGTCTGTGCAATCGTCCGGTACCCGACATGGCGCCGACCATCGGCACGTCGCGGCGATTCGGCACGGGCTGGTCAGACCGCTTACCAAGGCCTGCATGGCCATACCGGTCATGGCATGAGGCAATCACATGAATAAAGCCGGCTCATGGCCGGCTTTATTCATGTTACGGGCGGCCTACTCTGCAGCCGGCGCCTGTGCGGGCGTCTCGGGCCGATCCACCAGCTCCACCAAAGCCATGGGCGCGTTGTCGCCTTTGCGGAAGCCGTATTTGAGGATGCGCACATAGCCGCCGGGACGGCTCATGAAACGGGGGCCGAGGTCGTCGAAGAGCTTGACCACGTTGTCGCGGTCGCGCAGGCGGTTGAAGGCCAGACGACGATTGGACAGGCTGGGCTTCTTGCCTAGGGTGATCATGGGCTCGACCACCCGGCGTAGTTCCTTGGCCTTGGGCAGGGTGGTGACGATCGCCTCGTGCTTGAGCAGGGCGTTGGACAGGTTGCGCAGCAGGGCCAGCCGGTGGCTGGAGGTGCGGTTGAGTTTGCGGTTCGACTGACGGTGGCGCATTGCTTGTTACCTCTTGGTTTCCTCGATGGCGCTCAGGGCTTTTCCAGCCCGGCGGGCGGCCAGTTCTCCAGTTTCATGCCCAGGGTCAGGCCGCGGGCGGCCAGCACATCCTTGATCTCGTTGAGCGACTTGCGGCCCAGGTTGGGGGTCTTGAGCAGCTCGGTCTCGGTGCGCTGGATCAGGTCACCGATGTAATAGATGTTCTCGGCCTTGAGGCAGTTGGCGGAACGCACGGTGAGCTCCAGCTCGTCCACGGGACGGGTGAGGATGGGATCGACACTGGGGCTGCTCACCCTGGGCTGTTCGCTGGGCAGGGTCACACCCTTGAGGTCGGCGAAGGGGGTGAGCTGCTCGATGAGGAGCCGAGCGGCGGAGCGCACCGCCTCCTCCGGCTCGATGACGCCGTTGGTCTCGATCTCCAGCACCAGCTTGTCCAGATCGGTGCGCTGTTCGACACGCGCACTCTCGACGCTGAAGGCGACCTTCTTCACCGGGCTGTAGAGGGCATCCATCATGATCACCCCCACCGGGCGGGTCTCGTCACCGAGCACCCGGGCGGTGGCGGGGACGTAGCCACGCCCGGCCTCGATCTTGATCTCCATGTCCAGCTTGCCACCCTTGGTCAGGTGGGCGATGACATGGTCGGGATTGAGCACTTCGACGTCGTGGCCACCTTCGATGTCAGAGGCGGTGACGACGCTGTCGCCCGCCTTTCTGATCTGAACCCAGGCCTCGTCGCGGTTGTTGAGCTTGACCGAAAGACCCTTCAGGTTGAGCAGGATGTCCACCACGTCCTCCTGCACGCCTTCCAGGGCGGAGTATTCGTGCACGACCCCGGCGATCTTCACCTCCGTGGGGGCATAGCCCTTCATGGAGGACAGCAGGATGCGACGCAAGGCGTTGCCCAGGGTATGGCCATAGCCACGCTCGAAAGGCTCGAGGGTGATGCGCGCCTGGCGGGGGGAAATGCTGTTGACCTCGACGATGCGGGGTTTCAGCAGTTCACCGGTATTCGACATAGCTTCAGTCCTTCAGTGGGCAGGGCGATTATTTGGAGTACAGCTCGATGACCATGCTTTCGTTGATCGTGGGCGGCAGCTCGGCGCGCTGCGGGCGGGCCTTGTAGGTGCCTTTCAGACCTTTGGTGTCGACCTCCACCCAGTCGGGAAAACCGCGGCCCTCGGCCGCTTCCACGGCCCCCTTGATGCGCAGCTGGCCCTTGGCGGACTGGGCGACCTCGACGACGTCTCCGGGCTGCACCTGGTAGGAGGGGATGTTGACGCGCTTGCCGTTGACCAGGATGCCGTTGTGACGCACGACCTGGCGCGCCTCGGTGCGGGAGGCGCCGAAGCCCATGCGATAGGCGACGGTGTCCAGACGCGACTCGAGGATCTGCAGCAGGTTCTCGCCGGTCACGCCCTTGCGCTGGTCGGCGGCCTTGTAGACGAGGCGGAACTGCCGCTCCAGCACGCCGTAGATGCGGCGGATCTTCTGCTTCTCGCGCAACTGCTTGCCGTAGTCGGACACCCTGGGCGTCTTGGCGCCATGCTGGCCGGGGGCCTGGTTGCGGCGCTCCATGGCGCATTTCTCGGTGAAGCACTTTTCGCCCTTGAGGAAGAGCTTTTCCCCCTCGCGGCGGCACTGACGGCATTTCGGATCGATATTGCGGGCCACGGTGCACTCCTAATCAAACACGACGCTTCTTGGGCGGGCGGCAGCCGTTGTGCGGCATCGGCGTCACGTCCGAGATGCTGGTGATCTTGAAGCCCAGGTTGTTCAGGGCACGCACGGAGGTCTCGCGGCCGGGACCGGGCCCCTTGATGCGCACCTCCAGGTTCTTGACCCCGTATTCCAGGGCCATCTTGCCAGCGTTTTCGGCCGCGACCTGGGCGGCAAAGGGTGTGCTCTTGCGCGAGCCCTTGAAACCGGCACCGCCGGCGGTCGCCCATGACAGGGCGTTGCCCTGCCGGTCGGTGATGGTGATGATGGTGTTGTTGAAGGATGCGTGGACGTGGACGACGCCGTCGACCACGTTCTTTTTCACCTTCTTGCGCGCGCGCGCCGCTGCTTGTGCCTTGGCCATGTCTTCTACCTAGATCACTTCTTGATTTGCATCTGTTTGCGGGGGCCTTTGCGCGTGCGCGCATTGGTGCGGGTGCGCTGACCGCGCACGGGCAGCCCACGGCGGTGACGCACGCCGCGGTAGCAGCCCAGGTCCATCAGACGCTTGATGTTCATGCTGACTTCGCGGCGCAGATCGCCTTCCACCGTGAACTTGCCCACGCCCTCGCGCAGCTTGTCGATATCCTCTTCGCTGAGGTCCTTGATCTTCGCGGACGGGTTCACGCCGGCCTGCTCGCAGATCAGGCGGGCGCGGCTGCGACCGATGCCATAGATCGCGGTGAGCGCGATCTCGGCGTGCTTATGATTCGGGATGTTCACCCCGGCGATACGGGCCATGCCGATCTCCCAGCAAACGTAAAACTCGGAATTTTAAAGACTTCAATACGTTGTATGCAAGGGCATATCGCCCTTCATCAGCCCTGGCGCTGCTTGTGCTTGGCCTCGCTGCAGATTACGCGCACCACACCCTTGCGGCGCACGATCTTGCATTTGCGGCAGATCTTCCTGACTGAGGCTTGAACACGCATGTCCGGCTCCTTTCAAATTCTTGCTTCGCGCGAGTCACGATACGCGCGATTCACTTCGCGCGAAAAACGATACGCGCGCGGCTCAGGTCGTAGGGCGTGAGCTCCACGGTGACCTTGTCCCCGGGCAGGATGCGGATGTAGTGCATGCGCATCTTGCCGGAGATGTGGCCCAGGACCACGTGCCCGTTTTCCAGCTTTACGCGGAAGGTGGCATTGGGCAGGGTCTCCAGGACCTCGCCCTGCATCTGGATGACATCTTCCTTCGGCATACTCAACGCGCGAGGAAGTTGCCGCCCTTGAAGTTGGCCTTCTTGAGCAGGTTCTCATACTGGTGCGTCATGATGTAGGCCTGCACCTGGGCCATGAAATCCATGGTGACGACGACGATGATCAGCAGACTGGTGCCGCCGAAGTAGAACGGCACGTTCCACTTCACGATCAGGAATTCCGGCAGCAGACACACCAGGGTGATGTAGATGGCGCCGACCAGGGTCAGACGCGACATGATCTTGTCGATGTAGCGCGCCGTCTGCTCACCGGGACGGATGCCGGGCACGAAGGCGCCGCTCTTCTTCAGGTTGTCCGCCGTCTCCTTGGGGTTGAAGACCAGGGCGGTGTAGAAGAAGCAGAAGAAGATGATGGCCGCGGCGTAGAGCATGACGTAGATCGGTTGTCCGGGCGACAGGGTCGCGGCGAGGTCGCGCAGCCAGGTCATGTTCTCGTTGGCGCCGAACCAGCCCGCCAGGGTGGCCGGGAACAGGATGATGGAGCTGGCGAAGATGGGCGGGATGACCCCGGCCATGTTGATCTTGAGCGGCAGGTGGGAGCTCTGGCCGCCGTAGACCTTGTTGCCTACCTGGCGCTTGGCGTAGTTGACCAGGATCTTGCGCTGCCCCCGCTCCATGAACACCACCAGGGCGGTGACCAGCAAGGCGCCGACGAACAGCAGCAGCACCAAGGGGATGGAGAAGGTCCCCGTGCGGGTGAGCTCCAGGGTGCCGCCTATGGCCTGCGGCAGCCCGGCGACGATGCCGGCGAAGATGATGATGGAGATGCCGTTGCCTATGCCCCGCTCGGTGATCTGTTCGCCCAGCCACATCAGGAACATGGTGCCGGTGACCAGGGTGACCAGGGTGGTGATGCGGAACATGAAGCCCGGGTCGAGGACCAGGCCCGGCTGCCCCTCGAGCGCGATGGCGATGCCCAGGGCCTGGACCGTGGCCAGGACCACCGTGCCGTAGCGGGTGTACTGGGTGATCTTGCGCCGGCCGGCCTCGCCCTCCTTCTTCAGCGCCTCGAGCTGCGGCGAGACCACGGTGAGCAGCTGCATGATGATGGAGGCGGAGATGTAGGGCATGATGCCCAGGGCGAAGATGGAGAAACGCTCCAAGGCCCCGCCCGAGAACATGTTGAACATGCCCAGGATGCCGCCCTGCTGGCTGCGGAACAGATCGGCCATCACGCCGGGGTCGATGCCGGGCACCGGCACGAAGGTACCGATGCGATAGACGATCAACGCCCCGACGAGGAACCACAGGCGACGCTTGAGGTCGCCCATCTTTCCGGACATCTGCAGGAGGTTGGCGGCGGCGTTGGCCAAGACGTGTCCCCGGTTTAAGACTCGACGCTGCCGCCCGCCGCCTCGATGGCGGCGCGGGCGCCTTTGGTGACGAGCACACCCTTGAGCTTTACGGCCCTGTCGATCTTGCCGGCGAGGATGACCTTGACGGTCCTGGTGAGCTGGGGCACCAGACCGGCCTGCTTCAGGACCAGCAGATCGATCTCGTCCACGGGCAATTTGGCCAGCTTGGACAGGGTGACCTCTGCCTTGTACTCATGGGTCAGGGAGACGAACCCCCGCTTGGGCAGGCGACGCTGCAGGGGCATCTGGCCGCCCTCGAAGCCCACCTTGTGGAAGCCGCCGGCGCGGGACTTCTGGCCCTTGTGGCCGCGGCCGCATGTCTTGCCCAGACCGGAACCGATGCCACGGCCGACGCGCTTCTTGGCATGCTTGCTGCCGGCACCGGGTTTCAGGGTATTCAGTTGCATCACACCACCTCGCTTTTGACCAGGTAGTTCACTTGATCGATCATGCCGCGCACGGCCGGGGTGTCCTCCACCACGACGCTCTGATGCATGCGCTTGAGACCCAGGCCGCGCACGCTGGCACGGTGGTTCTGCTTGGCGCCGATGGGGCTCTTGACCAGGGTGACCCGGATCCTGCCTTTGCTTTCACTCATGGCTCACTCCAGGATGTCGGCGACGCTCTTGCCGCGCTTGGCCGCGACCTCGCTGGGGGTCATCATCTGCTGCAGACCGTCCAGGGTGGCGCGCACCACGTTATAGGGATTGGTGGAACCCAGGCACTTGGCCAGCACGTCGGTCACCCCCATTACCTCGAACACGGCGCGCATGGCGCCGCCGGCGATGATGCCGGTACCCGCCGAGGCGGGCTGGATCAGCACCTTGGAGCCGCCGTGCCGGCCGATCACGGCATGGTGGAAGCTGCCGTTCTTGAGGCTGATCTTGACCATCTTGCGGCGCGCCTCTTCCATGGCCTTCTGCACGGCCACCGGGACCTCGCGCGACTTGCCCTTGCCCATGCCGATGCCGCCATCGCCATCGCCGACCACGGTCAGCGCCGCGAAACCGAGGATGCGACCCCCCTTCACCACCTTGGTGACGCGGTTGACCGAGATCATCTTCTCGCGCAGGCCGTCGCCCTTGTCTTCCTGCTGTTGTTCGTACCTAGCCATAGCCTGATTCCTCGCTCAGAACTGCAGTCCGTGCTCGCGGGCCGCCTCCGCCAGGGCCTTGACGCGGCCGTGGTAGGCATAGCCGCCACGGTCGAAGGCCACCCGGGTCACTCCGACCTGCTTCGCCCGCTCGGCGATGTGCCGACCGATGAGCTTGGCGGCCTCGACATTGCCGCCGTTCTTGATCTCGCCGCGCAACGCCTTCTCCTGGGTCGAGGCGGAGGTGAGCACGCGACCACCGGTCGCGTCGATCACCTGCGCGTAGATGTGGCAGTTGGTGCGATGTACGCACAAACGCGCCACCGCCAGCTGCGCGATCTTGGCGCGGGTCTTGCGCGCCCTGCGCAGACGCTGGATGTTCTTGTCCATGCTCGCGACTCCGGTTATTTCTTCTTCTTGGTCTCTTTCAAGACCACGGTTTCATCCGCGTAGCGGATGCCCTTGCCCTTGTAGGGCTCGGGCGAACGATAGGCGCGCACATCCGCGGCCGCCTGACCGACCCGCTGTTTGTCGGCGCCCTTGATGAGGATCTCGGTTTGGCTCGGGGTTTCCACCTTGACGCCCTCGGGCATGACGTGCTCCACCGGGTGGGAAAAGCCGAGGTTGAGGGTGAGCTTGTTACCCTGCGCCTGGGCACGATAGCCCACGCCCACCAGGGTCAGCTTCTTCTCGAACCCCTTGCTCACACCCTGCACCATATTGGCCAGCAGGGCCCGTGTCGTGCCGGACATGGCACGCGCCAGGCGCGAGTCGGCGGCGGCGGCGACCTGCAGCCTGCCCGACTCGTAGACCACCCTGACATGGGGGGTCAGCGTCTGGGTCAGGACCCCCATGGGGCCCTTGACGCTGACCACGCCGTCGGACAGGGAGACCTCCACACCGGACGGCACGGCAACTGGATTCTTGGCAATTCTCGACATGCTTACCTCAGGTCACTATGCACAGGACCTCGCCGCCCACACCCAGCGCGCGGGCCTTGCGGTCGGTCATGACACCCTTGGAGGTCGACACGATGGCCACCCCAAGTCCATTCATCACCCGCGGCAGGTCATTCATGCCCTTGTAGATGCGCAAGCCGGGCCTGGAGACGCGCTCTATACGGTCGATCACGGGACGGCCCGCGTAGTATTTGAGCGCGATTTCCATCTCGGGGATGGAGCCGTCCTGACGCAGCGCGTAGTCCTCGATATAGCCTTCGTCCTTCAGCACCTGGGCAATGGCCTTCTTCAGCTTGGACGCCGGCATGCGCACGCTGGCCTTCTCGGACATCTGGGCGTTGCGGATGCGGGTCAGCATATCGGCAATGGGATCGCTCATGCTCATGGCGCTTGCTCCTTACCAGCTGGCCTTGACAACACCCGGCACCTCACCTTGCATGGCGAGCTCGCGGATCTTGTTCCGGCACAGACCGAATTTGCGGAATACGCCGCGCGGACGACCGGTCAGCTTGCAACGGTTCCTGAGCCGGGTCGGGTTGGCATTGCGAGGCAACGACTGCAGCTTGAGCCTTGCGTCCATGCGCTCCTCTTCGCTACGCGACCGGTCATCGATGATCGCCTGGAGTTCGGCGCGCTTGGCGGCGTATTTCTTCACCAGCCGACGACGCTTTTCTTCGCGGTTGATCAGTGAGAGCTTGGCCATATCAACCTCAGTTCTTGAAAGGGAATTTGAACGCCGCCAGCAGGGCCTTGGCCTCGGCGTCGGTCTTCGCGGTGGTGGTGATGGTGATGTTCATCCCGCGCAGGGCGTCGATCTTGTCGTACTCGATCTCCGGGAAGATGATCTGCTCCTTCACACCCATGTTGTAATTGCCGCGGCCGTCGAACCCCTTGCCGCCGATGCCGCGAAAGTCGCGGATGCGGGGGATGGCCAAGCTGATCAGGCGATCGAGGAACTCGTACATGCGTTCCCGACGCAGCGTCACCATGCAGCCGACGGGGTAGCCGTCGCGGATCTTGAATGCGGCGATGGACTTGCGCGACTTGGTGACCACCGGCTTTTGCCCCGCGATCTTGGCCATGTCGCCCACGGCATGCTCCATGACCCTCTTGTCACCCACGGCCTCACCCACCCCCATGTTGAGGGTGATCTTGGTGATCCGCGGCACTTCCATCACCGACTTGTAGCCGAACCGCTTCATGAGGTCCGGCATCACGGTGGTCTTGTAGTATTCCTTCAGTCGCGCCATGGCTGCCTCACACGTCGACCACTTCGCCGTTGGACTTGAAATAGCGCACGCGCCTGCCGTCCTCCAGCGTCTTGATTCCCACCCGATCACCCTTGCCGGTGGCCGTGTTGTACAGGGCCACGTTGGAGATGTGTATGGGCATGTCCTTGTCCATGAAACCGCCCGTGGTGCCCTTGAGGGGGTTGGGCTTGACCGCGCGCTTGACCCGGTTCACCCCCTCCACCACCACGCTGTCTTCCAGCACGCGCAGCACCGTGCCGCGCCTGCCCTTGTCCTTGCCGGTGAGCACGACCACCTGGTCGCCCTTTCTGATCTTTTTCATGACGACCTCCTCACAGGACCTCGGGGGCCAGCGACACGATCTTCATGAACTTCTCCGTGCGCAGCTCGCGCGTCACGGGGCCGAAGATGCGGGTGCCGATCGGCTCCAGCTTGTTGTTGAGCAGCACGGCGGCGTTGTGATCGAAGCGAATGAGCGAGCCGTCCGGGCGGCGCACGCCCTTGGCGGTGCGTACCACTACGGCATTGTAGACGTCGCCCTTCTTGACCCGCCCGCGCGGGGCCGCATCCTTGATGCTGACCTTGATGATGTCGCCGATGCCGGCATAACGCCGCTTGGAGCCACCCAACACCTTGATGCACATCACGGAGCGCGCGCCGGTATTGTCGGCCACGTCCAGTATGGACTGCATTTGTATCATGATCTCATCTCCAACTTACCCCGCCGTCCTTTCGTGACGGTCGGGCAGTTTTGGATCCCGTTCGGGTTGTGCGTCGCATCGGGGTGCATGCACACCCAAAGCGGCGCGGTGACAAAGACCGCGAATATTACATCACGGCCAGGAAAAATACAAGCGGCTTTAACCCAGATTGTCCATTAGGACGCGGGAAGGCGCGAAGCCTATGATCGAGGCAGATTGCGCGTGACGGTCGCAGGCGAG
>OGCL01002113.1_pt1 | contig 14741 bp, 12 predicted proteins | sample 1570041 | NCBI WGS metagenome assembly OGCL01 (sample SAMN06266162, study PRJEB24511) | hot springs metagenome | isolation source: Hot spring water | place: South Africa: Limpopo | collected 2015-06-22
AAATTCCCCACTGCTGCCTCCCGTAGGAGTCTGGGCCGTGTCTCAGTCCCAGTGTGGCTGGTCGTCCTCTCAGACCAACTACAGATCGTTGCCTTGGTAGGCCTTTACCCCACCAACTAGCTAATCTGACATCGGCCGCTCCAATCGCGCGAGGCCTTACGGTCCCCCGCTTTCACCCTCAGGTCGTATGCGGTATTAGCTGCTCTTTCGAGCAGTTATCCCCCACGACTGGGCACGTTCCGATGCATTACTCACCCGTTCGCCACTCGTCAGCACCTTGCGGCCTGTTACCGTTCGACTTGCATGTGTAAGGCATGCCGCCAGCGTTCAATCTGAGCCAGGATCAAACTCTTCAGTTCAATCTCTGTTTAAAACTCTTCAACGGAATCGACAGATCTTCACTCAAGTGAATTTCCATCTATCTTCCGTGAGTATTTGAGCCGCTCTCCGACCCAAACACCCACGCTTATCGGCTGTTAATTTTTAAAGAACATGTCGCTGGCTGTTGGCGACTGCTTGTTGCGTGTCGCGATCAGCGAAGACCGCAATTATGGCATCGTTTCAAAGCGGTGCGCAAGCCTCTGTCGAAAAAAAGTGACATCTTGCGACGCGCGCGCTTGGAGCCGAGCACCGTTGTTGATGTGGCCAGCGGCTGAGCGCACGGCTTGCGGTACGCTCGGCGCACGTTGACGCCGTACCGGCAGGGAACGCCGAGGACCTGCATGCCGCTGGCGTGCAGGATGCGTAGGAGACGGGGCGCGGGATGCGCTCGCGTAGGCTGCAGCGTGAGGCGTTGCACGCGGCACGCTTGGCACAGACTCAGGAGAACATGGCTTGTCGGCACGGATGTATGTGAGCGAGGCAGGGGCGCAGGCACCCGAGGCGGTGTGGGCGTTGCCCGAGGGCGCCGCGCGGCATGTGCAGGTGTTGCGCATGCAACCGGGGGAGCTGGTGCGGGTGTTCGACGGACGAGGGGGCGAGTGGCTGGCCGAGGTCGTCGAAATGCAGCGCAAGGCGGTGTACGTGCGGCTACGCGAGGCCGCGGCGAATGACCGCGAGCTGCCCATTGCCGTGACGCTGGCCATCGGGATGCCGGCCAATGATCGGATGGACTTTCTGGTGGAGAAGGCGGCCGAGCTCGGGGTGAGGCGGATTCAGCCGCTGATGTGCGCACGTTCGGTGCTGCGGCTGGACGGTGAGCGCGCAGCGCGCAAGGTGGCGCACTGGCAGGGTGTGGCCGTGGCGGCTTGCGAGCAGTCCGGGCGGGCCTGGGTGCCGGAGGTGGCGCCCGTGCGCACCCTGGCGGCCTTTCTACAGGACAGCGAGAAGGATGACGGCGAACGCCGCGGGGTGCTGAGCCCGCGGGCGACGGCCTCGCTGTTGACCTGGGCGGGCAGCGGCCAGACAGCCCCATCAGCCGGCGCGAGCGCGCGCTGGTGTCTGCTCAGCGGCCCGGAAGGCGGATTGACGGATGAAGAGGAAGCTCTGGCGCAGCAGCGGGGCTGGGCGCCGGTGAGTCTGGGCAAGCGCATCCTGCGCGCCGACACGGCGCCCCTGGCGGCGCTGACCTTGCTGGGTGCGCTGCACGAGCGCTGACCGCAGCGGCCTGAATGGCGACAGCTCAGTCGGCATCCGCCTCTGGCGGGGACGCGGAGGGGGGGGCGGCCGAACGCCGGGCGCCGTGTGTGCCCGCGACGATGTCAAAACGGAAGAGCCGACACTCGATGGGCCCGTTGAACATGACCACGCGGCGGCTTTCCTTGAAGCGCATGGCCGATGGGAGCTTCATGTCGGGGCTGAGCACCCAGGCTGTCCAGCCGGTGTAGTGCTGCTTCCAGTGGCTGGCAAGTTGCTGAAAGAAGGTGTCGACCTGGCTGGCGTCAAAGGCCTCGCGCCCGGCCGGGCCGCCAGTCTCGCGAGCACGGTAGGCGTCGCGGGCGCTGCCCTTGGTGTCGATGCGCTCGCCGTAGGGCGGGTTGAACATCATGACACCGCGCTCGCATGGCACCGGCCGCTGCAGCGCGTCGGCCGTCTTGAAAACGATGGCATGGCGCACCCCGGCCCGCTCGGCATTGCGCTCAGCGAAGTCGGTCATGCGAAACGACACATCGCCTGCGAAGATCGGTACGGCAGGCGGGCGCTGGCGCGCCTTGGCCGTCTGGCGCATGCGCTGCCAGGCGGCCTGATGGGGGCGGAACGGCAGCAGCTTTTCGAAGGCGAAGCGACGCTGCAGGCCGGGGGCGATGTCGCAGGCGATCTGCGCGGCCTCGATGGGGATGGTGCCCGCACCGCAGCAGGGGTCGAGCAAGGCGCCGTCTTCCGGGCGGCCGCGCCAGCCGGCTGCGGCGAGCATGGCTGCGGCAAGCGTTTCCTTGAGCGGGGCCTCGCCAGTGTCGTCGCGCCAGCCTCGCTTGAAGAGCGCCTCACCCGAGGTGTCGACATACAGCAGTGCGCGGGCCTCGTCGAGGAAGAGCAGCAGCGCCAGGTCGGGGTGCCGTGTGTCGACATTCGGGCGCTCGCCCGCGGTTTCGCGCAGCTGGTCGCACACGGCATCCTTGATGCGCAGGCCAGCAAACTGAAGGCTGCGCAACGGGCTGCGGCGGGCTGAGACATCCACTCGCAGGGTCTGGCGTGGCGAGATCCACTGGCCCCAGTCGACTTGACGGGCCAGGCGGTAGAGGTCGTCCTCCTCACGGTAGCCGCCTTCGGCCACGCGCCAGAGCACGCGCTGGGCGAGCCGGCTTTCGAGGTTGAGCTGCATGGCCAACTCGATGGCGGCGCGCCAGCGGGGCTCACCTTCAGCCAGCGCGACGGGCACGCGCGCTTCGATGCCCCCGCGGGACTCGGCCAGCCGCACGGCCGGGCCGGCAATGGCGCGCACTTCTTCGAGCAGCAACGGCTCGACACCAGCCGGACAGCTCAGGTAGAGCACGGGCTCGGCGAGCACGCGGGCAGACAGGTGTGCGCCGCCCTGGCTGCGCGGGACGCCTGCCGGCGGGCTGCTGGGTCGGCTGGCCGGGCGGCCGGCGGCCGAACGGGTGCCTGGGCCGCGCGAATCGGAAGAAGCCGGGCCCGCGCGCCGCGGTCGTGAGGAGGAGGAAGTCATGGAGCGGGTGGGCGGATGCGGCGCCGGGGCCGCTCAGGCATTGAGGACGGCGAGCACGTCCGAGCGGAACTCGCGCCGGTACAGGATCGCCAGCACAGCCAGGGTGGCCAGCGCAAACAGCACAGGTGAGATGAACCACGCGATGACGGCAAACGACATGTAGTAAGCGCGGAGACCGTCGGCAAAGCTCTCTGCGGCCATGCCCATGATCTTGCCCGCACGCTGAATGAACTCGTCTCGATCGGCCTGACCGGCGTCAAACACATCAACGTTGGGCGCGGCGCCCACCAGAATGGCGCCAAAGGAGTAGACGCGCATGGACCAGGTGAAGCGGAAGAAGGCGTAAATGAACACGCTGAGCAGAATCAGCAGCTTGATGTCAAAAACGAGGACAGTGGTGCGAGCCGCGAACGGAATGTCCTTGACGAGTTCGACTGCGCGGTCGTGGGTCCCGAGGACGGCGAGCAGACCGCCCAGCACCAGGATGGTGGTGGAGGCCCAGAAGCTGGGGCTGCTGGCGAGATTCTGAGTGATGGCGGCGTCGACGATGCGTTGGTCGCGGTGGGTGACCTGGGCCATCCAGCGCATGCGGTAGTGGTTGGTGCTGGCCAGGAGCGTGCGCTGAACGCGGGCGCGGCGCGCGGCAAAGCGGGCGTAGGCGATCCAGCCAAAGACGAACAGGGCCAGCGCGGCCCAATCCTGCCAGGGCAGGAAGACCAGTGCATCGTGAAGCGGCAGGTTCATGCTCGGCCGCATTCAGAGCGCCTTGCGCAGGTTGGCCGGCGCGATTTTCAGCGCCTCGCGGTACTTGGCCACGGTGCGGCGCGCCACCTGGATGCCCTGCTCTTCGAGCATGCTGGACAGCGCGCTGTCGGACAGCGGCTTGCGCGGGTCTTCCGAGGCAACAAGCTGCTTGATGAGGGCGCGCACGGCCGTGCTGGACGCATTGCCGCCCGCTTCGGTGTTGAGCGACGAGCCGAAGAAGTACTTGAGCTCGAAGGTGCCGAACGGCGTGTTCATGTACTTGGCCGTGGTCACGCGCGAGATGGTGGATTCGTGCAGGCCGAGCTCGTCGGCAATCTCGCGCAGAACCAGCGGCTTCATCGCAATCTCGCCATGGGTGAAGAAGTTCTTCTGGCGGTCGACGATGGCCTGCGAGACGCGCAGGATGGTGTCAAAGCGCTGCTGGATGTTCTTGACGAACCAGCGCGCTTCCTGCAGGCGCGAGCTGAGCGCCGCGTGGCCGTCGCCGCTGCCGCGCCCGCCTCGGCTCGCGCGCAAGGCCTGCGCATACAGGTCGTTGATGCGCAGCTTGGGCATGACATCGGGATTGAGCACGACCTTCCAGTTGCGGCCAGACTTCTGCACGATGACGTCGGGCACGACGATGTTGGCTTCGGCGCGTGCGAACGCCCGGCCCGGCTTGGGTTCGAGACTGACGATGAGCGCCTGAGCGGCCTTCAGCTGGGCATCATCGGCGCCGGTGGCCGCTGTCAGCTTGCGGGTGTCGCGCCGGGCCAGAAGCTCCAGGTGATCGCGGCAGATCGTGCGGGCCAGCGCACAGGCGGGATGGTCATCCATGCCGCGCAGTTGCAGCAGGAGGCATTCAGACAGGCTGCTTGCACCCACGCCGTTGGGTTCGAGGCTTTGGAGCCAGCCCAGTGCGCAGCGCAGCCGCGAGGCCAACTCATCGCGCGCGTCTTCGTCGTCGGTCACACCCAGCAGGCTGGCAGCGATGTCGTCGAGCGTGTCTGCAAGGTAGCCGTCTTCGTTGAGCGATTCGATCAGGACCTCGACTGCAGCCTTGTCCTGAGGTGGCAACCGCATGCCGCGCAGTTGCTGCCGCAGGTGTTCCTGCAGGCTGATGCTCTCGGTGTTGCGCGACAGCGGATCGAACTCGTCGTCGTCATTCTGGCGAGAGGGCGTCTCACGGATGCCGTCGAAATCGTCGCGCTCGGTGCCGTTTTCCCAGTCGTCGCGCTCGGTTGCGCCGACCTCCAGCCCGTCGAGGCCGGCCGGCTCGGCATCGGCAGCGCCCTCGCCTTCCCCGCTGGCGCGGTCTTCGCGCTCGATGTGGTCCTGGCGCTGGCGCTCGTATTCGGTGGCTGCAGCCGTCTCCAGACTGGCGTACTCGTCGTCCGGCTCAAGAAAGGGGTTCTGCTCGAGCATCTGCTCGACTTCCTGGTGCAGCTCCAGCGTGGACAGCTGCAACAGGCGGATGGACTGCTGCAGCTGCGGCGTGAGGGCCAGGTGCTGCGACAGCCGGAACTGCAAGGAGGGCTTCATGCGCGGCGCCTCACATGCGGAAGTGCTCGCCGAGGTAGACCTTGCGGACTTCGGCGTTGTCGACAATCTCCGAGGGGGCGCCTTCGGCAAGCACGCGCCCTTCGCTGATGATGTAGGCGCGGTCGCAGATGCCCAGCGTCTCACGCACGTTGTGGTCGGTGATGAGCACCCCGATGCCGCGAGCCTTCAGAAAGCTGATGATGCGCTGGATTTCGATGACGGCGATCGGGTCGACGCCGGCAAACGGCTCGTCCAGCAGGATGAAGCGCGGCTGGGTGGCCAGCGCGCGGGCAATCTCGACGCGACGGCGCTCGCCACCGGACAGCGACAGCGCGGCGCTGGTGCGCAGCTTCTCGATGCTGAGGTCGGCCAGCAAGGCGTCGAGCCGGCGCTGGGTCTCGGCGCGCCCCAGGCGCCGCCCTTGCTCGTCGTGCTGCAACTCGAGCACGGCGCGAATGTTTTCTTCGACCGTCAGCGCACGGAAGATCGACGCCTCTTGCGGCAGGTAGCTCAGGCCCCTGCGCGCACGCTGGTGGATGGGCAGGCGCTCGACGCGCTCGCCATCGATGTCGATGCTGCCCGCGTCGGCCCGTACCAGCCCCACAATCATGTAGAACGAGGTGGTCTTACCCGCGCCATTGGGCCCGAGCAGGCCGACCACCTCGCCGGCGGCCACCGAGACGTGCACATCATGCACGACCGTGCGCGCGCCATAGCGCTTGCGCAGGCCTTGCGCATGCAGCCGGCTGGCCGCCGGCGCGCCGACCGCAGACGACCCCACGCTCATCGGCTGGCCCCTTCCGGCTCGCTGCGCGGCGTGATGACCCCTTGAACGCGACCCCGGGAACCGCTCGCGCCGGGCGTCCCGCCCAGCACCTGGAACACACCCGTCCTGCTGTCGTAGGTGATGGTGGCGCCAGAGACCTGGTCGGTCACGGTGCTGCCCGACAGGCGTCGCATGGTGGCGCGGCCGACGAACTGGACGGTGTCCTGTGTGCCGTCGTAGACGACGCGCTCGGCCTCGCCTTCAATGAATTCGCTCAGCCCCTCGCGCTTCTGGCGGAAGTAGGCCCGCCCGCCCGGCCCGCCGGTGGCCGTGGCCGACTGGGTGCCATTGGGGTTCTGGCGCACCTCGACCTGGTCGGCCCGCACGACCATCGTGCCCTTGGTGATCTCGACGTTACCCGACAGTACGTTGAGCCGACGCGCCTCGTCGACCCGCGCAGCGTCGGCCGCGAACACAAGGGGCTGCTGCCGATCGGCCTTCTCGGCCCACGCGCCGGCACACAGGGCCAAGGCCATCACGCCCCATACCAGCGTGCGGCTGGCGGGCGCGGACAGGGGAAAACCAGAGGGGTTGAGCATTTTTGCCGGCATGGATTTTGCAGAGATTCTGCCATGAACCCTGCCGGGTCGCCACCCGGGCGTGCGCCTGCGCGCCCGGCAAGATCTCACATCAGAGGTCGATCAAGCGGGGCGGCGCGACAGCTGGATCAGGTGATCCGTGGTCGCCAGGGTGCGCGCCGGCGTGCCGTTGAGCGAAATCGAGGTATAGAACCGCCCGGCCACTCCGATGGCCGGCACACCGTCGATGCGGTAGGCATCGGTCAGACTGCGGGCCTGGCGGCACTTGGTCTGAATGGCGAATGAGCTGAACACGTCCATGAAGCGGGCGCGGTCCACTCCGTGGCGGGCCACGAACTCGCCAATGGCCTCAGGCGTGTCCAGACGCTGGCGCTCTTCGTGTAACGCTTTGAACACCCGCGGATGCAGGCTGGCCATCAGGCCCATGGCCTCAATGGTGAAGTAAAGCTGCTGGTGGATGCCAAATGGGCGCTCCCGGAAGGCCACGGGAATGCGGCGAAAGGCCACCTCCGCCGGCAGCTTCGCGGCCCACGACTCCAGGAAAGGCTCGAAATGGAAGCAGTGAGGGCAGCCATACCAGAAGAACTCGACCACCTCGACCTTGCCGGCCGGTGCCGAGACAGGCGCAGGCTGCGCCAGCCGGACGTAGTTCGTGCCCTCGACGGGCTGCCCCTGGGCCTGCGCCGAAGCGGCCAGCAGGGAGCCAGCGCCCCCGAGTGCGGCAGCGGTGGACACGGAAAACTCGCGGCGGTTCATCGGGCTCTTCCTTTCTGACTCGAACAAGGGATCGGCGAGCGGCTCAGCGCTGCACACGAACCAGCGCAGACTCGATCCCGGCGTCCTGCAGCCTCACCCGCGCAGCTTCGGCCTTCTCCCGGTCGGGGTAAGGACCCAGCCGCACGCGGTACATCGTGCGACCGTTGACCTCACGCTCTTGAATGCGGGCCTCGAGCCCCATCATCGCGAGCTTGGCTTTCTGCTGTTCGGCTTCGGCCTGGCTGCCATAGGCACCTGCCTGCACCTGGAAACTCAACGCATCAGAGGCCGGTGCGGTGGACACGGCGTCGCCGGCCAAGATGGCCGCCGGGTCACGGGTGCTGACCGATGCGGGCGGCACCGACGGGGTTGCAGCCGGCGCGCTGGGCACCACCGCAGGCGTGGGCGGCACGGCCGTCTCGGATGCGCCTGGCGGCGGTGTGGCGGGCACATCGCGCGGCTTGGCCGGGTTCTTGCCATACAACGGACTGTTGGGATCCCAGTTCTTGTTGTGCTCGGCCTCGGCCGCGTCATCTTCTGCACTGCGCTGGGGCACCTTGTCGATGAACGGCACGGGCACCTTGGTGACATACACGGCCACGGCCAGCGCCAGGGCCAGGCCCACCAGCACGCCCACGATCATGCCGAGGGCGAATCCGCCCCGCTGGCTGTTGGATTGAGATGACATCGGGTTCCTCCGCTGCGTCACATCGATTCCGGGGCGCTCACCCCGATGACGGCCAGACCATTGCGCAGGACCTGGGCGGTGGCCGCCAGCAGGGCCATGCGGGCCTGACACAAGGCTGCATCATCCACCAGGAAGCGCTCGGCCGCGTAATAGCTGTGGAAGGCGCCGGCCAGATCGCGCAGGTAAAAAGCGACATCGTGCGGCGCCAGACCTTGCGCGGCCGAGGCCAACATCTCCGGATACTCGGCCAGCTTGGCCATCAGCGCCAGCTCGGTCGGAGCGGCCAAAAGCGCCAGCGAGGCGGCCGACAGCGCAGCACGGTCACCCCCATGGTCGGCGCACCAGTCACGCAGCACCTTGCTGATGCGGGCGTGGGCGTACTGAACGTAGAACACGGGGTTCTCGTCGTTCTGCTTCAAGGCCAGATCGACGTCGAACACGAACTCGGTATCGGCCTTGCGGCTGATCAGGAAGAAGCGCACCGCATCCTTGCTGGTCCACTCGATCAGGTCGCGCAGGGTGACATAGGAGCCGGCGCGCTTGGAGATCTTGACCTCCTCGCCGTTCTTCATCACGGTGACCATCTTGTGCAGCACGTAGTCGGGCCAGCCCTGGGGGATGCCAACGCCAGCGGCCTGGAGGCCTGCGCGCACACGGGCGATGGTGCCGTGGTGGTCCGAGCCCTGGATGTTGACGCACTGCTCGAAGCCGCGCTCCCACTTGGCGATGTGATAGGCCACATCGGGCACGAAGTAGGTGTAGCCGCCATCGGACTTGCGCATGACGCGGTCCTTGTCGTCACCGTAGTCGGTGGAGCGCAGCCACAGGGCGCCGCCTTCTTCGAAGGTCTTGCCGGCGTCTTTGAGCCTTTGCACGGCGGCTTCGACCCGGCCGGTGGTGTAGAGGCTGGATTCGAGGTAGTAGTTGTCGAAGCGGACGCCAAAGGCCTTCAGATCGAGATCCTGCTCGTGGCGCAGGTAGGCCACGGCGAACTGGCGGATGCCATCGAGGTCGTTCACATCACCGCTGGCGGTGAACTCGCGGTCATCGGCCTTGACGGTCTTCTTCGCGAGGAAATCCGCGGCGATGTCGGCGATGTACTCGCCGTTGTAGGCCGACTCGGGCCATTCGGCGTCGCCGGGCTTGAGGCCCTTCAGGCGCGCCTGGGTGGAGGTGGCCAGCGTGGCGATCTGCACGCCGGCGTCGTTGTAATAGAACTCGCGGGTGACCTGCTGGCCTTGCGTCTCGAACAGGTTGCACAACGCGTCGCCCAGCGCGCCCTGCCGGCCGTGGCCCACGTGCAGCGGGCCCGTGGGGTTGGCCGAGACGAACTCGACCAGCACCTTCTTGCCGGTGGCGGGCTGGAAGCCAAAGCGGTCGCCCGCGGCCAGCACATCGGCCACCACGGCCTGCTTGGCCTCGGGCTTGAGGCGCAGGTTGATGAAGCCGGGGCCGGCAATTTCGATGGCGGCCACCCATTGCGCGAAGGCGGGTTGCGCCTGCAGGGCGACAACCAGGGCCTGCCCCAGCTCGCGCGGGTTCTTTTTCAGGGGTTTGGCCAGCTGCATGGCCGCCGTGATGGCCAGGTCGCCGTGGGCCGCCTGCTTGGGCGCCTCGAACGCGGGCACAAAGGTGTCGGGTGCCTCCGGGGCCACCTGTTTCAGGGCGGCCGCCAGGCCTTCGAGAAGGGATCGCTTCGCTTGGATCATGCCCGGGATTCTACGAGGGGCGCAGCGCAGGGGCAGCAGGCGGCCTCAGGCGAGCAGAAATGCACAGTTCTGTCCGGTTTATTCGGGATGCTGCACGATGCCAGGTGGTGAAAAGATGCCAACTCGACAGCATGGAACCTGGCATGGTTGAGACAGACATCGGCCTCGAACACGGGATGATCGGCAAGTACCGCATCATCAGGAAGCTGGGCGAGGGCGCCACCAGCGAGGTCTTCCTGTGCCGGGACGACTTTCACGACCGCAATGTGGCCGTCAAGCGCGTGCGCGCCGCGGCCTTGATCGACGCCGTGGACGGACCCGTCTACGCGCGCTTCTTCGCCGCCGAGGCGGCGCTGGTCGGTCGCCTGCAGCACCCCAATGTGGTGCAGATCTACGATGCCGTGGCTGACCCCATCGCCCCGTACGTGGTGATGGAGTACGTGCCCGGCACAACGCTGCGCACCTACTGCCGGGCGGATCAGCTGCTGCCGCTGGAGCTGATCGTCGAATTGGGCTTCAAGTGCGCGATGGCACTGGGTTACGTGTACCGCCAGGGCCTGATCCACCGCGATGTGAAGCCCGCCAACATCCTGGCCATCACCAACGCCGCGGGCATGGTGACCGACATCAAGCTGACCGATTTCGGCTCCGCGCTGAACCTCGCGGCCGAGTCGACCCAGGTGCATCAGGTGGGCTCGCTGGCCTACATGGCGCCCGAGCAGCTCGACGGCCAGGTGCCCGACTGCCGGGCCGACATCTATGCGCTGGGCGCCGTGCTGTACCACCTGATCGCGGGCAAGCCGCCATTCGATGCGCCCTCGCAAGCCGTGCTGATGAACCAGATCTACAACCACACGCCGCCACCGCTGGCTGGCATGCGTGCCGGCGTCAACGCGTCAGTGGACGAGGTGATCCAGAAGGCGCTGGCCAAGCGTCCGGAAGACCGCTACCCGAACTGGGACGCCTTTGCGCAGGCGCTCTCGGGTCTGATTGCCGACCACAAGGTGCCGCGCGGCCACTTGCAAGGGGTGCTGGATTCGGAGCGCTTCAACCTGCTGCGCTCGCTGGATTTTTTCTCAAGCTTCGGCGACGTGGAGCTGTGGGAGGTCGTGCACCGCGCCAAGTGGCAACGCTTTTCGTTCGGCCATGCGCTGTACCGCCGAGGGGAAGAAGGCCGCACCTTCCACATCATGGCGCAAGGCAGCGTCGAGGTCTACCGCAACGGCAAGCGCGTGGCGCTGCTGGGCGCGGGCACCTCGGTGGGCGAGATGGCCTACCTGGCACCCAGCCCCGAGTTGCGCCGTCACAGCACCGATGTGGTCGTGACCGAGCCCGCCACCACGATTTCGTTCACGCCGGACAGCATGCTGCAGCTCAGCCCGGCATGCCGGCACCTGTTCGACGAGGCCTTCATCCGGGTGCTGGTGCGGCGGCTGCATGCGGCCCACGAAGCGCTGGCGCACCCGCGGCGGATTCTGTGAGCCCCACGCTGGTGAGGCGCGCCAGGCTGACTGCTCTTTGAGGCAGGTCGACCACCGCATCCGGGCGTCATCAGAAACGGAACAGGATGCGTTATGGTGAGGAGGCTGCCCAGGCAGCATCCTCACCTCACAGTCTACGAACCTGCCTCTGCCCAAGGAGATTTCCATGCGTGCCCTGATCGCCACCGTGTCCCTGGCCCTGCTGTCCACCCTGGCCCATGCGCAAAGCGCCTGCGAAAGCAAGGCAGCCGAGAAGAAGCTGGCGGGTGCCGCCAAGAACAGCTTCGTGAAGAAGTGCGAGAAGGACGCCGGCGTGCACAAGCACTGACATTGACGCGGACCCGGCACCCGTCAACGGGCAGCCGGTTCAGGCCGCAGCCACGCGGGGATCGATGGCCGGCTCGGCCGACATGGCCAGGGCTTGCCAGTAAGCGGGGTCGGCGTAGTGATTCTTCAGAAAATCGAGCCACAGGCGCAGCCGAAGCGGCTGGTGCTTGCGCTGTGCGAACACGGCATAGATGCCGTTGGGCGGCGCCGCAAACTCGTCGAGCACGCTGATCAGGCGGCCGGCCCGCACGTCGGCGGCCACCTCCCACCAGGAGCGCCAGGCCAGGCCCAGCCCTTCCAGACACCAGGCGTGCAGCACCTGACCGTCAGAGCAATCCAGCCGAGCAGGCGGACGCACGTGCACCACCTGCCCGTCAACGGTGAAGGCCCACCCACGGGTCTGGCTCGCCTCCGAACTGAGCGTCAGGCAGGCATGCCGGGTGACGTCGCCTGGCTGAAGCGGGCGCCCGCGCTCCGCGAGGTAGGCCGGGCTGGCCACGCACAGGCGACGATTCTCGGCCAGCCGCACGCTGACCAGGCTGGAATCGGGCAGGTCGCCCACCCGAACGGCGCAATCAAACCCTTCGTTGACCAGATCTACCAGATGGTCGGACAGATTGAGCGACAGTGACACCTCGGGGTGATCCGCGACGAAGCGAGGCACCAGCGGCGCGACATGCCGCCGTCCGAAGCCGGCGGGCGCCGTGATGCGCAGATGGCCGCTGGCCTTGATGCCGCCGGCACTGACGCTGGCCTCGGCGCTGGAGAGATCCGCCAGAATGCGCTGGGCATCTTCCAGAAAGGCGCTGCCCTCGTGCGTGAGGCTGATGCGCCGCGTGGTCCGCACCAGCAGCTTGACACCCAGTCGCTCTTCCAGGGCATCGATGCGGCGGCCGATCACGGCCGGCGCCACGCCATCGGCCGCTGCGGCGGCGGTCAGGCTGCCTTTGAGGGCCACGGCCACAAAGGATTCAATCTGCTTGAGTCGGTCCATGCTCGTCGTAACCCGGGACGACCACCCGGCGCGCCTGCCCTGATGCGCTGATCTTGCGCATGCCCTTGCGAAAAAACAATCGGGCTGCGCCCAGAGAAACTGCGGCGCTGCTTGCCGACGTCCGCCGCCGACGCGTCGTCTATTCTTGCACCCAAGTCATGAATCAATGACTTTTTGCGCTGGTAATGTTCGGATAAGTATCGAATAAACTGACGCGCTCGCAGCAGCATGCGGAAGCGGCCCACCTGCACGCCCGCAACGCCCCTGTCCACCCGACGACGCGCCGTGCACGCTGCCCCACACCACTCCTGATCTTCCCTGACGAGGTTTTCCATGACCGCACGCACCACCGTTCACAGCCTGCAAGTGGCCACCGAGCTGTACCGTTTCGTCGAAGACAAGGTGCTGCCCGGCACCGGCATCGACAGCGCCGCCTTCTGGGCCGGCTTTGACAAGATCGTCAACGACCTGGCGCCCAAGAACGCCGCCCTGCTGGCCGAACGCGACCGCATCCAGACCGAGATGGATGCGTGGCACGCCGCCAACCCCGGCCCGATCAACGACATGGCCGCGTACAAGGCCCATCTGGAGAAGATCGGCTACCTGGTGCCCGTGCCCGCCGGCGTGAAAGCCACCACCGCCAATGTGGACGCCGAACTGGCCCTGCAAGCCGGCCCGCAGCTGGTGGTGCCCATCCTGAACGCCCGCTATGCACTGAACGCCGCCAACGCCCGCTGGGGCAGCCTGTACGACGCCCTGTACGGCACGGACGCCATCCCCGAAACCGATGGCGCCGACAAGGGCACCGGCTACAACCCGGTGCGTGGCGCCAAGGTGATCGCCTGGGCCCGGAACTTCCTGGACCAATCGGCGCCGCTGGAAGGCGCCTCGCACCGTGACGCAGCCGGCTACAGCATCGCTGGCGGCAAGCTGGTCGTGGCGCTGAACAACGGCAAGAGCACCGGCCTGCAGAACCCCGAGCAACTGGTGGGCTACCAGGGTGACGCCGCTGCCCCGAGCAGCGTGCTGCTGGTCAACAATGGCCTGCACATCGACATCCAGATCAACCGCGCCACCCCCATCGGCAAGACCGATGCGGCCGGCGTGTCCGATCTGGTGCTGGAATCGGCCGTGTCCACCATCCTGGACCTGGAAGACTCGGTCGCTGCCGTGGATGCCGAAGACAAGGTGCTGGGCTACAGCAACTGGCTGGGCATCCAGCTGGGTACGCTGACCGAAGAAGTCGCCAAGGGCGGCAAGACCTTCACGCGCGCCCTCAATGGCGACCGCGTCTACACCGGCCCCAACGGTGGTGAAGTCAAGCTGCACGGCCGCTCGCTGATGTTCGTGCGCAATGTGGGCCACCTGATGACCAACCCGGCCATCTTGTGGGGCGCCGAAGGCCGTGAGATCCCCGAAGGCATCATGGACGCCGTCGTGACCACGACCATTGCCCTGCATGACCTCAAGGGCCACGGCAAGATCAATGGCCAGCCCATCCGCAACTCGCGCACCGGCTCGGTCTACATCGTCAAGCCCAAGATGCACGGCCCGGCAGAAGTGGCCTTCGCCGCCGAGCTGTTCAGCCGCGTCGAGCAGTTGCTGGGCTTGCCTGACAGCACCGTCAAGCTGGGCATCATGGACGAAGAGCGCCGCACCTCGGCCAACCTGCAGGCGTGTATCGCCGCCGCAGCGAGCCGCGTGGCCTTCATCAACACCGGCTTCCTGGACCGCACCGGCGACGAGATGCACACCGCCATGCTGGCCGGCCCGATGATGCGCAAGGGCGACATCAAGAACAGCGCCTGGATTGCCGCCTACGAGCGCCGCAACGTGCTGATCGGCCTGCAGATGGGCCTGCGCGGCCGCGCCCAGATCGGCAAGGGCATGTGGGCCATGCCCGACCTGATGGCCGGCATGCTCGAGCAGAAGATCATGCACCCGATGGCCGGCGCCAACACCGCCTGGGTTCCCTCGCCCACCGCCGCCTCGCTGCACGCCCTGCACTACCACAAGGTCAACGTGTTCG
>OGCL01002114.1_pt1 | contig 14739 bp, 14 predicted proteins | sample 1570041 | NCBI WGS metagenome assembly OGCL01 (sample SAMN06266162, study PRJEB24511) | hot springs metagenome | isolation source: Hot spring water | place: South Africa: Limpopo | collected 2015-06-22
ATCCTGAATTAGCTATTTGATTTTTATTCTTTTGATCAGCTTTAATTTTAATATTTAAAGATACAATTTTATCTTTTTTTGCATCAATAATTATAATTACTAATTATGATATATGAAGTTATATATGATTTGAAGAATGATGAATAAAAACACATGGAGTATTAGTAAAATTAAATCCATTATATATGGTATTAAAAGAATTTAATGAAAATAAAACTTGATATAGTTGAAGAATTATAAAAATACCTAATAAAAATGTATTTGAAAAATCAATAATAAAGTGATCAGAAAATTATTCTGAATATAATTTAGATAATATAATATTACCTATCATAACTAAATGAATATTTGAAAAAAATGAAACTAAAAATATTTGAAAAAATAATTATTGAAAAATATCTAAAATAGATGACTTTTTAGATAACTTTATTGAAAAAAAATCACTAAAAAAATTATGAATATTTTTTGACTATCATAATATAAAATATAAGAAAAAGATTTTTTCAGATAAAGAATGAAATTTATTTATTGAATATTCATGGATAGATATAAAAGATACTAATGAATTAATTAAAAAAAATATAATAGATATTTATTATTTTAATTCAAAAGTTAAAAGTAAAAAAGAGTAATTTATTATTATTCTTTTTTTGATTTTTTATTTAATAACTTGTATGTAATAATACATTATTAGTAACTAAGAAAATATGTTTAAAAATGTAACTGAATATTTAAAAAAAGTAAATAGTTTAGAAATAAATTCTTCATTATTTGATATAGCAACTTTACCTGATAATGAATATGATGATATCTTTAAAAATCAAGAATTTGTTATTTTTGATACTGAAACAACTTGATTAGTATGAGAAATTATTGATTTATGAGCTGTTATAGTTAAAAATAATAAAATTAGAATGAAAAATGGAAAATTTATATCATTTGAATCTGCTATTAAAGATATTAATAATATAGATTTCTTTTGATATTTAATATTTCCAAGACCATATATAGATAAAGATTGAAACAAACAATATTATATACCTCAAATAATCACAGATCTAACACATATAGATTTAAAATTATTATATGATAATTTAGATTGAAAAATGCCAAATAAAACTTCTTATGACTTTGTTTGATGTTTTGCTGATTTTATAAAGTTTGTTTGAAATAGACCATTGGTAGCACATAATCTAAAATTTGATATTTGAAGAATAAAATATCATATGTGAGAATTATATATAAATGAAATATTTAATAGAATAAATCATGTTGAATTAAATAATTTTTTAAATATTACAACTATTGATACATTAACTGATGCAAAAAAAATATTAAAAGTAAATGATGTTGAAAATCATAAAAATTCTGTATTATCTTGAAAATACTGATTAGAAGCAAATGAAAATATGTTACATAGAGCTTATTATGATACATTTTTTACTTGATCTGTATTTTTTTGATTATTACAAGAATTAAGATCTTTAATTAAAGAGTTAGATACTATAAAAATAGAAATTATTAACTAACTAAAAAATATGAAAAACCTTAATAAACTATGAAAAAGTATATGAATTATTTGACGTAAAAGAGTTTGAAAAAACTTTTTTGCTACTGTATTAGCTAATATACTTTATGAAAATTGAATAGAGCCATTAAAAGAAATTAGTATATGAAATTATTTAAAAGAAAATTCATATAAAAAACCTTTAGAATGAAATAAAGAATTTAATTATGATTATCTATTAGAAGATTTTAAAGTGTCTATAGAAGCATGATTTCATCAATTATGAAATTTTAGTAATGATATATTAAATAAAATTAATCTTAATAAAGAAGATTATTGATTTAATAGTCTTAATGATAAAGAAAAAAGAGAGTTAATTGAAATATTCAAAACTTTTAATGAATTTAAAACAAGAACATCTTTACAAATATTTTGAGATTATTTAAAACATAAATATAATGATCCATTCTTTTTAAGTTCTTGATTATTAAATAGTTTAAAACCTTGAAAATATAAAATTATATCATGATATATAAATACAGATACAAGATTTATTACAGAGTTATTAGATTTTATAATTGAATGATTTTACATTATTTCATTAGAAAATACAGATTTAGATAGAATAGATCCTTGGATAGAACATATATCAGAAATAGAACTTTGATTTTCAAAAGAGAAAGTTTGAAAAATAATTGATTTAAAAAGTAATACAGGAAAAATTATAGATTGAGTAAAAAGATTATCAAAAAAAGAATTTTATGAAAAAATAGAACTTATAATACCACATCTATTATCATTTCAATGATATTTTAAAAAAGATGTTGAAACTATAAAAAAATTAAAATCTGATTTAATTAATTGAAAATATAATTTTTTTAAATTACAAAAAAAACTATCTGAAAATTTTGCATCATATTTAAATGATAAAAATAATAAATCTATTGAAAATTTATTAATTCATAGTTATGAAGAATATGTTATTCAAAGAGATTTAATACTTTTTGAAATAAACACTATTTTAAAAAAATATTATTAATAATAAATATGGAAAATCAAAATCATTTTATAGTTTTTGAATGAATAGACTGATGTTGAAAAGATACTCAAATGATGTTATTTGTTGATAAATTAAGAAAATATAATAAATATGCACAAATATTTATAACAAGAGAACCATCTAAAACAACTTCTTTTTGAAGAAAGATTGCCTATAAATTACTAAATTGATGATTTAAATCTGCAATAGAAGCATTAGAACTTTATCTATCTGATAGAATATTAAGATCTTCTTTATATAAAAATGTTTTGCTATATTCTAATATAGTAATTTCAAGATATCATCTATCAACATATGCATATCAATGAGTGCAATGATTATCATTTGATGAAATTAATAATAAAATAAAATTTTTAGAATCAAAATTTAAATTAAATATAGTAAAACCATCAATTACATTTTTATTTGATGTTGATGTAAATACTGTTTTAATAAGAATCTACTGAAGATGAGAAAAAATAGAAGCTTTTGAAACTGAAGAACAATTAAAAAAAGCTAAAGAAATATATTTAAAAGCTTGTGATTATTTAAAAAGTAATTGAGAAAATATTGTAATTATAAATGCTAATAAATCAATAAAAGAAGTTCAAAAAAATGTTTGGGATGAATATATAAAATTTTTAGAAAAACAAAAAGAGGTTTAACCTCTTTTTTAAATAAAAAAAAATAGTTGATTTTTTAATCATATTTTTATATATAATATTTAATTATTTTTATAATAAATTTATGATAAAAAAAATAATAGCTTTATTATTATGAATAATATTTTGATTATTTTGATATATATATAATCAATTTGATATTAAAAATAAAATAAATAAAGAAACAAAATTAATAAATGAAAAAGTTTTAAATAATTATGAAAAAAATGCTGAAATAATAAGAAATAATGAAATAAATAATATAAAAAAAGATATATTAAAAAGTATTTCATTAAACAAAATACAGTATAAAATTGAAATAACAGATTACTTTTGGTCATTTGAAAAGTTTTATAAAAAAGCATTAGAAAATAAAGAATTTTATGAAAAAACATTAAAAAAAGATTTTTTATTATCAAAAGAAGCAGATATAATTAATAACATAAGAAAAAATTTATTAAAAAGTGTTATATCAAACTGATATACACAAGAGACAATCTTTTGATTACCTGAAAATATTGATTGTAATGAATTAAATATAAAATCTCCTTGTATAAAAATAAAAACAAAATTTGATAATCTTAATATTATTGATAAAAAAGTAATATTTGATAATAGAGACTTTACACAACAAGATATAATAGATATTTTATCTTGAAATAAATCTTTTTATAAATAAATATATTAAATATGGATAAAAAAAATAATTTAGATACAACTATTGAAAATAAATATTTTAAAAAAAATAACTTATCTTTTTTTTATAATTATTTTACAGTTATTTTAATGTGAGCTTCAAGTTTATGAATTTCTTTTTTCTTTTCATGAAAAATTTTATTATATGTAATATGATGATTATCTTTTATTATATATATACTTATTTATTTAAAAAGAAATAATAGCTTGATAACTTCTGTATGAATATATAAATACTCAGATATTTTTATGGAAATAATAAAAAGTATTTTAATAAAAAAGAAAGATATTAATAATTTAAAATCTTTATGGAAACAAAAGAAAATTTACAAATAGGAAAACTTATAACATTTTTAGCTATTACTTTATTTCTAAACTATATTTTAGGAAACATTTTTGATCTAAAAATTATTAGTTATTTTTCTGCAAAATTTCAACACTTTTTTGAAAATGATAAAATACTTTTAAAATTAATACTTTCTTTATTTTATTGATTATATGTATTTATATATATTTTTTTTATAACATGGATGTTAAAAAGAATATTTTTAGTTAATAAACAATTTATTCTTATTCATATTAATATAGTATTATTATTTTTACTATGAAGTTCAATATCATGGGTTAAAGATATAAATATATACATACCAAGCTCCCTTATAGTATCATTACCTATTATTAGTGTTTGTGCTTTAGTTATTATTTGATTATTTAAATGAAAATTAACATTCATTGATAACAATATTGATAATGATATATCATTAATGGATTCATTTAAAAATGATATAAAACAATGAACAGAAGAAGTCTGATGATTTTTTTCAAAATTAAGAAATGATTTTAAAAATAGAAATAATATAGAAGATGAAAGATATGTTAATAAACAAACTGATATTTCAAAAAAAATTATTAATAATGAAAGTGAAAATAATGAAAATTTAATATGAAATAATTTTAAAGATAGATTCAATAATAATTCAAATAATAGTGAAGAAGAAGATTTTTATATTCAAGATATAAAAAATAGAAGTAATGTTGATGAAGAAGATTTAATACCTAAAAACATAAAATGAATTTTAAAAGAAAATAAAAATAGATATTTAGAAACTGATACAGATAATCAAAATGATCCTGATACTAATAGTAATCAAAATAAAAAATTTTCTATATTAGATAAAATATCAATTAATAATTTTAATAATGATAATAATAATAATAATAATAATAATTATTTACCTAATGATAACTGAAATGAAGATGACTATATTGAAATAAAAGAAATTGAAGAAGATGATATTATGGATGATGAATTTATAGATAATAGACAAGATAATAACTTTTGAGATTGAATTGAAAAAAATAACAATAATCATTATGTAGATAATTGATTATCAGAAGATGATAATCAAGATAAAAATAATGAGGAAGATAATTTTGATAAAGATGATTACTATGTTGTATGATTTTCTACAAATAATGAGCTTAATTTATTAAATGATTTAATTAAAAAACTTTAATATTATGAAAAAAAATAATATATTTAAAATACTCTTTTCTTTAATTTATTTATTTACTTTAAAAAGTTGATATTCTGCATATTTGCCTAATTTAGATGAATATCGTTGAATAAATGAATATTTAATAGAAAAACCTTATAAACATTATAAAGATTTATATTTACAAAAAGAAAAAGATAAAGATTTTTTTGTTGATGATGTTTCAAATACTTGAAGTAGTGTTCAAGTAAAAACAATATTTGATTTTTATTCTAATAAAAGAGCTGAAAAAATAGAATTTACTAAAAATCAATTATTACAAAAAATTAAAGATAAAGATCCAGTTGATATTTGATATGATCCAATTAATAGTATAATAAATAAACTTGAAAAACCTTGAAAATATTTTGTTATTGAAACAAGTTGAGATTTAATTCCTATTAGTGAAGATACAGTTTTATATTTATTCGATTATAAAATCTCTTGAAAAGATAAATTAATTGATATTGTAAAACAACAAGTATTAAAAAATCAAAATAATGAAGAAAGTAATATTAATACAAATATATCAAAACAAAATGAAGAATTATTTAATATAACAAAAATATTAGATAAATATAAAATTAAATATATAAAAATTTGAAAATCTATTGATTGAAGTTTTTATGTATGAAAATGAAATTGATTAAAAGTTGAATGAAAAGAACAATTTTTTATTAATAAACTATTTACTACTCCAGAGTTAAAAGAAAAGATTGATGATAAGAAAAAAGATCAAATATATTTTTGGACATATGTTACTTTAGATGAATTAAAAACTAAATATTATGCTGAAAATAATTGATTAAATACAGATGTATTTACAAGAATATTATGAGATACTATGTTTGTTTGAACTATTACAAATGAAAAAAGAATCTATCAAACAAACTTATATCCTTCTTCAAAAGATTTATTTATTTATGTTATTAAAAAAAATAACTATGAATATATTATATTAGTTATTTCATTAATATTATGAAGTATATTATGAATATATTTAACATTTAACTTTATTAATAACTTTAAAAATAACTTTAAAAAGACACCAGAAGAACTTTAAAATTTAAATTAATAATTAAAAACTATGACAAATTTTGAAAAAAGTGAAATTTACCAAAAAGCTTTAAAAGAATACTAAGAAAAAGTATAATGGTAATGATAATACAAATGATTTTCCAGAAAACTTATGATATGAAGAATCTATAATTGAAGAAATTATATTTATGTGAAACAAATATAAAGCAATTAGATTGTAGTTTGATAAATGTAATATACCAACTCCTTTTAAGGCTAAATTATAAATTATTTTAATTTATTAGATATAAGAAAATGAATACAAATTTTATAAATACATTATCTAATATTAATATACAAGAATTATGAATAAGTTTTTTAAATAATTTTTTATATTGGTTTTTAGTATCATATGATTACATATATATTTATTTATTAAAATATATATTTTTTATATATGATAATTATATATTATACTTTTCTATTACTATTCCTTGAACTATTTTTTTATATTTTTTTTATAAAAAAATGACTTATCAAGAAAGAAGTTTTTTTTGATATATATTTGTGATTTTATTATTACCAATAACTTTTATAATATATCTATTATTATGTATTCATATTTTTATTGAAAAATATATTTATTATAAGATTTTTTGAATTAATTACTTATTAGATGTTCCAAGAAAAAAAAGAGATTATGTTTTAGAATATAAAATAAGAGAAGAATTAAAAAAACAAGTAACAAGTTTATCTGATTAATTTTAAATTATGTTTGCAGAACCACCTATTTCAAATAAAGAAAAAGTAAAAAGAGTTTTTGATAACTTACAAATAACAAAATGAGTGTGAAAAGCAAGAGAACACTCTGTTTCTTTATTGTGCAACAATTGAAAATTATGATGACAATGAGTATTTTATATTGAAGAAATATGAGATTGAAAAGATAAATTACATAGATATTTAGTTTATCAAGAAAAAGAAATTACAGCACAAGATTTTTTTAAAGATAAAAATGTTGATTTTTCAAATTTTGAATGATATATGTGAATAGATATAGCAACTTGAGTACCATTCAAAGTTAATTTTGTAAAACAATTACATACATTAATTTGATGAGTTACTTGATCTTGAAAATCAGTTACATTATATTTTATACTATATCAATTATTTCAAAATAAATATACAGAATTTTATATTTTAGATAAAAACGATTTCTGATTTTTAGCATGAACTTGAAAAGTTGTATTTAGACAATCTGCATTAAAAATGGATTGAAAATGATTTTTTAATTTTATACAATATTTTTGGCTTGAACAAGACCGTAGAAATAAAATATTTACACAATATTGAGTAAGAGATTGGTCTGAATATGCTGAACAAGTTATGTGAAAAGTTGAATGAGCTCCTGTATTAAATTATATATATATATTAATGGATGAGTATCAATCTTTAAGAAAAATAGTTTCAGAAACTATTTGAGAAGATACTTTTGATAATAACATGAAAAAATTATTAGATACAGTTCGTGCTGCATGAATGTGTTTTCTTTTCTGATCACAAGATTATCAAAAAAAGCAAATTTGAGATATGAGAGATTCTATAAGAAATAACTTTATATGAAAAATGTGATATTGTGATATATTATCATGAAGAGAAATGAATAATATAAAATCTTATATAGAATGAACTTTTCTTTTTTATCATACATTAACTAAAAAGTTTTTAAAAATACCATTTGTAAAAAATGTAAATGAAGTTTTAATGCAATTGTCTAATGAACCTAAAAATAGACTAAAAGAAAATAATCATTATGATAGACCATATCAAATGTTAAATGATTTATTAGATGAAATTGAAAGTGATATATTTCTTGATAAAGATTGATTAATAAGCTTCCTTAAATTAGATACTAAATATATGGAAAAATTAAAAAATACTAGTGATTACCTTCCTTTTATGGTTTTAATCTATATATTATGAAGATGAATAGTTAATGACACAATTAATAGAACATTTAATATATTTTCAGATATACATTTTGAAAAAGAAATTGATACTCAATTATTCACAGCTATACAATTTTTTAAAGGTGAAGATAAGTTTTTAAAATTATTACAAGAAACATTTGAAGCTTCTTGAGATAGAGATGAATTTATAGAAAAATTATCTGATGTTTTAAATTTTTTCTTAAAAAATATTTTATGAGCTACAAAATTAGTTTTTAATACTAAAAAAACTTTAACTAATATTATTGAAAATCCTTTAACTGAAGAAGAACAATTTTTAAAATCAAAATCTTTATTAGAAGTATCTTATACTTGAGATATAAAACCTCAATCTGTTAATAGTATGTATTTTATTGATAAAAATACAGATAAGATAAAGAAATCTTTTTCAGCTGATACATATGAAGATAAATTAAAAAATCTTATAGTTCAAAGAATGATGGCAAGAAGTATTCCTTTATATAAAGATAAAATAATAGTTGATTTATTATTTGAAATTGAAATTAATAAAAAAAAGGATTGAAATCTATCTAAAAGTTGAAGAATTGATTTAGATAATTTAATGAAAGCTACTATTGATAGTATAAGTAAAACAATTATAAAAGATGATAATTTAGTTTATTGAATTAGAGCAAAAATAAAATATAAACCAAAAGATGATAATATCATAAATAAAAATAATAAAGTAAAAATAAAAGTATATCCTTTTGAAGAACAAATAATTTCATTATTCAATAATTGATTTCAAAAATATAATAAAATTGATGATTTTAAAATTAGTATAGATTTAAATTCTTGAATATCAATACCTTCTTACAATAATATGTATAATATTATATGATGAAAAAAAGTAAGTTCAGCAAATACAGAAAGTTATAAAAGCCTTTTAAAAAGAACCTATTATAATTCAAATCAAAATGATAGTAATAAAGAATTATCTGAAAGTAGTATGGCATTAACTTGAATATTTTGAGTTTATGAAGATAATATAAGAGATTTAGATAATATGTTAAAAGCAACTATTGATTCTTTTACTTGAACTATTTATAAAGATGATAAACAAATATTAGAATTTTTTGTTTTAAAAAAACACGTTGATGGTATTAGTTGAAGTTTAGATTTATCATTTTTTGAAATTAATGATGATAGTGAATTTATTTTAAATAGAAATAACAATGAAATTAATGAAGAAGAATGATTAAATATACAAGAAGTAAATAATAATGAACAAGATGATGATCTTATTACAGAATATGATGAAGAAGAAAGTAATGATGATAATGAAGATCTTGATGATGAAGATTGAGAAATTGAAATCATAGAAGAAGATAATAATGGAGATACATATTATGACAATAAATAAAAAGATAGTTTAAACTATCTTTTTTTTCAAAGTAATATCTTTTATAAATTATGTATTAACATTTTATTATTTTTATCTAAACATAAAGATTCTATGTTCATAGTTTTATTATTATCAAATTTATATTGAAAAGTTCAGCAAAATATACCAGTTTGTTCATCTCTTTTTCAATTAAATTCAGAAACTTCTATTATTTTTCATTTTGATTTTAAAGGATATTTTATCATAAAATCCATATAACTATTAAAATCATTTGTATTTACAATATTAAAGTTATCACTTATTGAAAATCAAACATTTTTTAAATCATTTATAAATGCTTGTTTTTCTTCATTATTAAATCTGCTATACACTAATAATGTTCTATCTTTTATTTTATTAATACTCTCATTAGATATAAATGATAATATATTTTTATTTTCATTTATACTTATAGCATAATCTTTAATTATTACACTAAAATTATCAACATATTTTTTATTTTCTAATTCTTTCTTTAGATTTTCTTCTTCTATTTTTTTGCTAATTTCAGTTAAAAAAGCTGAATTATTTTCTCAAGGTTTTATATCTTCAGTTATAGGTTTAGTATTTATATTTAATCAACCTAGAGGATCTTTCTTTTCTTTTTTATCTTGATTTAAACTTCAAGTATTAATATTATTTATTGAAATATTAGTATATGATTTATTTTTTAAAAAACCTAATCATAATATTAGAAATAGTAAAACTAATAAAAAGATAATTATATATTTTTTATATACTGTTAAAAACATAATTTATAAAAATAAAAAAGTAAAAGAAACTTTTTATTATAAAGGTATTTATTAATTTTGAACTCAAATATTATATTGAGACATATAGTATCAAAAATATTTATTTTGATATCATGATTCTTTTCACATATAAAATTCAAAATATCCTATTGGTGCAGTATAATCAGTTGTCATTCATACTAATATTGTGTTAGTAATATCTAATGATAACGATTTATTTTGCCACATTCTATATCATAAAAAAGTTCATAAAATAATTTGAAATAAGCATATTGTCATTAATATTTTTATTGTCATATAATGTTATTAAAAATTATTTTTTAATTTATATAAATATAATAAATATTATTATTATACAAAAAATCAATTCAAATTTTTAAAATATATTGAATTTTTAATTAATTCAATTTATTATAATTAATATATTAATTTAATTATAAAAGTTAATTTATGCTTAAAGAATCAATTACTAAAATTCTAATTACATTTATAATATCTTTTTTTATATATTATTGAATATTTATATTATCAGCATCTTATTGAAATAGTAATAAGTTTTTTAGTGAATCATATAAACATACTTGGAATGATGCTTATATAAAAAATGATACAATAAAATTATCTGAGCTTTATAGTGATGCAGAGTGATATGTTGTAAAAAATAAACAAATTTGTATAAAAGAATGATTTTATTATGAAAATCAAAATAATTATTTTTGTAAGGATTGAATTGTTTTTATTTTTTCATATAAAGACTATTTAAAATCATTTAGTGATACATTATCTACTTCTTGAATAAAAATTTTAATATTATCTATATTTTTTTCTTTATTAAACTTAATATCTTTATATTTATATAATAACTATATTTTTAAAACATTGAAAAATAAATCAATAACATTACAAGAAATTGATAAAAAATTAAATGAAAATACTCAATTATATAAAAACTATATAACGGATATAACAAAGTTTGATAATAACCCTTATAATAATAATTTATGATTATATAATACTATATATACATATTATTTAACATCAAAACAACATATAAATAATATTCTAAATAAATTAAATGATATAAATACCTTAATTTATTCAAAATGATTACAAGTTTTATCACAAGATTTTTTAAAAAAACATAAACTATTTAATGAATATTTAAAATATGATAAATATTTTTATGTTTTAAATATAAAAAATATTTTTTTTCAAAATACAATTTTCTGAATACTAAAAATATTATGAATGTTTTTAATGATTAATTATTTAATTTTAAATGATATTTCATATACAACTTGATTATTTAATTTTTTTAATTATTTAAATTTAAAAGAAAGTTTTTCAATGTTATTTTTTTCTTGAATTATAAGAGAAACAGCAGTCACTTTTTTAGTATGAAAAATAGGTTTCTTTATTTTTATATTAAATATAATATTTTATATTAAAAATAAAGAATAGAATAATATATAATGTAAAGAAATAGTTATTAACTAATAATTTAATTATTTATGTCAAATAACGAACAAATATATTTAAGTCCAAGAGACCTTATTGATAAATCAATATCAGCTTGATATATATCAACTCAAATATGAAAAGAATTATCATATAATTTATGAGATTCAACAATTAGTTTAATGGAAATGTTATATGAAAGATGATTATTAAGTGAGTTAAATATAAAAACAATTGCACTTTCATTATGATGAGAAAAATTAGAAGTATTTAATTCTGTTCATGATATTTTTTGATCTAATGTTGCATTTATTACTTCTTGAATTACAAAGGAGTTACTTCTTGAATCAATATCTTATTGATTTAATAAAAAATATATTGCTATTTATGATATAAAACATAAAGAGAAAGAAATACATGTATTAGTTCCTTTATTTCCTTCAAAAGATATTGTTGATTTAATTAGAAATTTTAGAACAAAATCAACTAATATGCAAAAAGTTCAAAAAGTTGATATAAAAAAAGATGATTGAATGATTATAACAGAAGATAGAAATATGTCTGATTATAAATTTAAAATCAAAATAGCACCAATAAGTGTAATAAAAGAAGTATTAACAACTAATATGTCTACTTGAGATATATTAACTAAATGACATGAACAAGTAAAGAAACAAGCAGAAAAACAATGATTTAATGTTTCTAAAAAAACAGAAATTATAGCTATTGAATGAACTATTGAAGAAAATAAAGATTCTATATCTTGACAAGTACAATATATATTAGAAGCTTCAAATTCTAAATTTTGAAAAGCAGCTTCAGATATTCATTTTGAACCTTATTTACATAAAGAGTGATGACAAATAAGATTTAGAGTTAATGGTGAATTAACAGATCCAGAACCAGCACCTGCATTAGATCAATATGTTCTTGAATTAAAAAGAATGGCTAATATGAATCTAAATAAAAGACAAATAAAACAAGATTGAAAAATATCATTAAATATAAACTGACAAACTTACCTATTCCGTGCTTCAACATTACCTATTTGAGAGCAAAAACAAGAAAAGATGGTATTAAGAAGATTAACAAATGATCCTTCTCAATTAGATTTAAAAAAAATGAAAATGGATAAAAAATTTCAAGATATATTATATGATATAATTTGAGATCCTAAAAATTGAAAAGTTTGAAACTTTAGAGATTGATTAATTTTAATGACTTGACCTACTGGTTCATGAAAATCTACAACATTATTTTCTGTATTAAACCACTTAAATACTAATGAAGTTAATATTATAACTTTGGAAGATCCTATTGAATATGAATTACCTTGAATAAATCAATCTTATATATTTCATTCTTCAGGAAAAATTTGATTATGAGATGATCCTAATGATTTATATACTTTTGAAGAATGAATAAAATCAGCTTTACGTCAAGATCCAGATATTATATTAGTTTGAGAAATACGTGATTCAACAACAATGAATGCAGCACAAGTTGCAGCTACAACTTGACATTTAGTATTTTCATCATTACATACAAATAATACTTGGGAAACTTTAAATCGTTTAATTTGATTATGAATAGAAATTGATCTAATACAAGCAACTGTTCGTTTAATAATGGCACAAAGATTAGCACAATATGTATGTCCTTACTGTGTTAAAGAATATAATGATCATTCTTTTTCTAAAACTTTTGAAGAAAAAAGCAAAAGAGATAATGAATACTTAAGAATGAAAATAGAAATATATACTTCATTATTAGAAAGTGACTATATTTCAGAATTACCTGATAATATTGAAGATTTAAAAATATATCAATGAGTATGATGTCCTAATTGTCGTTATACTTGAAGAGTTTGAAGAGTTTGAATATATGAATTTTTACCAGTTGATTTAGATATTCAAGATTTCTTATTAGAAAAATGAGTAAAAGCATCTAAAAATGATATAAGAGAACTTTTTATAAAAAAATGAATTGTTACACTTTATCAAAATGCATTATATAAAGTTGCAACTTGAGTTGAGCAAGATAATAAATTAGATTTAAATTGAAAACCACAAATATATTATTTAGATTATAATTCAGCTAAATCAGCAGCTGGTTGAGATATTTATTGATATTCTAAAAAATTCAAAGATTTAGATATAAAATCTTTAGAAAAATTAATATTAAAGAAGAAAAAAGAAAAAGAAATAAAATTATTAACAATAGATAAAGATAAATTATTATATGAATTAGATTGATTAAAGTTTACTAATTCAGTTGAAGTTGAATCATTAAAAGAGCCATTAAGACAAAAAATAAAAGAATTAGATGATAAAATATGAACAATAAAAAATGTTGTTCAATCAATTAATATTTAATTATTAAATAATATAATAAAAATTTAGTAATTAAGATTATTAGTGTTAATTTGCAATAAGATAATACTAAAATGGTAAATTCTTGTATTTTCATTGAAAATGATAAATTCAAAATTGTAAATGATAATGTAATTTCTACAAAATTTATTGAAGACAATAGTATTGATCTTATTGTTACATCACCACCATATAATGTTGATATTCAATATAATTCTCATCAAATGGAAGATAACCATGTATTTGAAATAAATCAGCTGCTTTTTGTAATCGATCACCTAATGTTTGATTAATAATTGTTTGTTTTT
>OGCL01002118.1_pt1 | contig 14722 bp, 4 predicted proteins | sample 1570041 | NCBI WGS metagenome assembly OGCL01 (sample SAMN06266162, study PRJEB24511) | hot springs metagenome | isolation source: Hot spring water | place: South Africa: Limpopo | collected 2015-06-22
AAAAGATGTAAAAATTCAATGATACAACGATATAAAAAAACTGACTTCTTTCATTGAATCCAATTTCGTTGAATCTAAATTCGTTAATATAGCACGTACATTATAATCATGCTACGAAAAAATGCAAGACTTTTTTAGCACCTTTTTATGATGGGCGCTATTTAGTTCTTTACACCCGAATATTATAGTCATCAAAGTTGCTATAAAAGCTGAATAGTGAAATTTCTACCTAGGTAGATTTCTCTCACTTGCAACCATGCTTTGAAAAACTATAAAATAACTAAATATGAAATTGCAGTATTAATTAATAGAATACTACTTGAAAATGGAAAATATGTTAATGAAAGTGATTATGTATGAGATAATACAAGTAACACTTCTAATTCAACTTCTTTTTATAAATGAGATTTAGTTAAAGTTAGTAATCCAGTATTATCATTTGGTTGAGCTTCACATGCTAAATTAACTATTGATAATAGTTCTGATTTTGCTTGAAAATTGCCTTATTTATCAACTAATTCTTTAACATTTAAAGTAAATGATAAAGTTGTTAATGTTTCAAAAGTAACATTAATGAGTAAAACTAATTCAAAAATAACTTATTGAATAGTATTATCTTCTAATATATTAAAATCAACAGATAAATTAGATTTATTTTATAGTGATGATTATCTTGATATAGTCGCTTCTAAATCTAATATTTCTAATGTTAATACTAATACTTGAATAGGTAATAATACTTGAATAGATAATAATACTTGAATAGATAATAATACTTGAACTTGAAGTGAAAATACTAATACTTGAACTTGAAGTGAAAATACTAATACTTGAACAGGTAAAACAAATACTTGAGTAACTGTTTCAGCTTGAAAATTAGAAGTATCATTATCTTCTGATAATCCAAGTGATCAATATGTTCCTAATAATGCTACTAATGTTGATTTATTAAAATTAGATTTTAATGCTTGAGCTGATACAACATTAACAAGTTTAACTGTTAAACAAAGTTGATTTTCAGTTGCTGATGATGTTAAAGCTGTAAAATTATTTATAAATGGAATTATGGCTTGATCAGAAAGAAAATTTAATTCTTGAGACCAAACTGTAACTTTCTATATTCCTTCTTCAATGCAAAAATTACAAACTTGAGTAAATAAAATTGCTATAAAAGCTGATTTTAATTGAACTTCAAATGTAAGTATAAAAGCACAAATTGATACTATTAAATCAATAGTTTCAAATGCTACAGTTTCTTGAACTTTCCCTATTGTTTGAAAAACTATTCAAACAGCTTGAGTATCGGTTTGAACTGTAACTTATACAACTTATGCTTGAACACAATGAACTTATTATATTTGAGATACCAAAAAAGAATTATTAAAGTTTGATTTAGTTCCAAATTCTGTTGAACATGTATATTTAAAAACAGCAAGATTTAGGTTAAAAGGTTCTGCTAAAATATCTGATTTATGAAATATATCATTATATGATAGTAATAATTCAGTATTAGCTTCAAGTGGTTCAATAACAACTGACTGATATATAACATTTAATTTAACTACTTCTGATAATGCTAATTGATATTATTTAGAAAAATGAGTTATTAAAACATTTTATGTAAAATGAGATATAATATCTTGAAGAACTAATACTACTTTATCTTTTGATATAGATAAAAATAGTGATTTATATCTTGTTTGATACAGTTATAAATTTTGAACATCTATCGCTGAAAGTTCAACTTCTGTAACACCATCTTTTTATACAATAAAAGGTTGAAAATTAAGTGTTAGTTTAGCTTCTGATTCTGCACCTTCAAAAGATGTTGCACCAAGAACAAATAATGTTGAATTAGCAAAATTTAACTTTACAACACAATGAGATGCAGTAAATGTTGAAAGAATAAAATTATTAGTTATTGCAACTGATAATCATACAACTTTCAATAATGCTACAACTACTGATATAGCAAGAGTTTCAAATCTTGAAAACTTTAAATTAGTTGTTTGAACTTGAAGTAATGCTTTTGTATATTGACCAGTTAATTTATCACAACCAAGTGCTAATGTTAATTATACATTAGAAAATGATTGATTTGTATGAGTAAATTATACAACAGCTAATCTTTCTAATAATGGTGTTGATATGCAAGTTATAACAATAGATGATGATTTCACTATTCCAGCAAATTCAACAACTCCAATGATAATAACTTCAAATATTATTAATGCTGCTTGAAAAGCTGATACATATCAAGTAAAACTTCTTGTGACAAAAAATGATGGTTCATCATTAATAGTTTGAAAAAATAATTCAACAGGTGATTCTATATCTTCAACTGATATAACTCCTTCTTGAGCTAATTCACAAATATCTTGAAATGTAATGACTATTGATACAGCAAAAGTTACAATTTCTTTAAAATCTGTTCCTTGAAGTAAAACTATTTCTAAAAATAGCAAACAAGTTGAATTATATTGATTTAATATAGCTGTATGAACTGCTGCTGATTTAAGACTTAATAGTTTAAAAATAAGCAGAGATAGTGATTTAGCTGGTTCTTCAATATCAGATTTAGAAAACTTATCATTATATATAGGAGATAATAAAATATCTGGAAGTATAGGAAAAAGTTTTGTTGATGCAACTGTTGATTATGTATTATTTGACGATTTAAGAAATGCTGATGGTTCTGATTTAAAATTAACTGCTTGACGACAATATGACTTTGTTTTAAAAGCTAATGTTAGTTCTAATGCAACTATTTGAAATAAATGACGTTTCTATATAGCTTCTAATGATGATATAAATGTAACAGATACAAATGGACAAAGTTTAACTTCATCACAAAAAATATTTGGTGATTCAGCTATCAATTCAACAACTGATACACAAGCTCCAATATTTACTATTCAACAATGAGGATTAAGTGTTTCATTAGATAATTCAACACCTGTTAGATGAGTATTAACAGCTTGAGAATTAGCAAAACCAGTATTTGCATTTAGATTATCTGCAAGAAATGAAGATATTTATTTAAAAAAATTAAAACTAAAAGTAAATACTACTCCTTGAAATGTTTATAAATTAGAATTATTTGATGGAACAACTGCTATCTGAGGATGAGCTAAAACAGTTATATCTTGAATTGCAACTTGGTCATTATCTAATACTGATAGAATAAAATTAACTGCTTGAACAGATAAAATAATTACTGTTAAAGCTGATATAATGACAAGTGATAATAGTATAGCTTTATCTGGTTGAAATTTTAATATATCATTAGATACTTCTACACCAATAGTAATTGAATCTGAATCTTGAAATTCACAACCTATTATTTGATATAAAACAACAACAATAAGAACTGCTGATACATTAGCTGCAAGTATCAGTTCAACACAATCTAATTTAACAACAAGTGTTTGACAAGCTACATGGGCTGTATGAGATGTTATAAAAATTAATAATGAAGAAATGTTAATTGTTTCAAAAGCTTCTAATACTTCATATAATGTTGTTCGTTGAGTTAATGGAACTACTGCTACTTCACAATCTATATGAGCAAATATAACTTGTTATAATTGAACAAATACAGCTTCAATAGCTTGAAATAATTTCTATGTATATTATACATTACCAAAAGAAATTTCAGCAGTTGATTTACCAACTACAACATTACAATCATGACAAGAACAAGTTATAGGATCATTTAAATTTAAAGCAAGTGAAAATACTGATACAACATCAAATAAATTAACACTAAAAGCTTTACGTTTAACAAAAGCTTGAACTGTTCAAATATCAAATGTAAAATTATATAATAAATTAGATAGTTCTATATATGTAAATTGAGTATTTACTGCTTGAAATAAAATTGAATTTGATTTAACTTGATTAACTTCTGGTAAAAATGAAATTACAGAATGAACAGAATCTACATTTGAAGTAAAAGCATTAGTTGATTATGTTCCTGCTTGAGCAACATTAAGTATGAATATAAACGATATGTCTTGAACAAGTTTTATTGATAGTGATTTTGTATGGAGTGATTGAATTTGAGATTATTATAGTATAAAATTAAATTCTGATACTATAAATGGTAAAGTTCTATCAACTTCTGCACAAAATCCAGTTTGAACATCAACTGATTGACCTACTATTCAAAGTATAGTATTTGGATGAACAGCTGATGATAGAATAACAAATGGTGATACAGTTGTTATAACTTGGAATGAAATGATAGATCCAAGCACTATTTCAACAACTGGATGAAATTGAATATTATGAGCTTGAAGAACTGTAACTTGAGTAACTTGATATTTAGCAAGAAGTTCTGCTAATCCTTCATTAATGACAATCCCTAATATAGCTAATTTAGTTATTTGAGGAGATACAACAGTTAATGGAGCACAAGCAAGTTCAACTGTAACATTATCATTAGATAATACTTGAAAAGTTTTAACAATAACTGTTACTTCTGCTTGATTATTAACTTGAACTGCTACTGCTGAAGCATATGCTTCAACAATACCATTAACAACAACAATAAAAAATATTAATGGACAATATCAAAAAAATACAAGTGTAACTGCTTCATGAAATCTTTAATATAAACTAAAAATAAATATAAAAATAAATTAAAAAGAGATAGATTATCTATCTCTTTTTTTGTATTAATAATTACTAATAAAATAATACTTTAATTTACTTGAAAAAACATTAATATAATTTTATTAATGATAAAATCAAAATATTATAATAAATAGAATTTAGTTTATGAATGAAATTAAAAATGAAATAAAAGATACTATAAAAAAAATAATTTGGAAAAAAATAAGATATCCTTTGTTTATAATTACAATAAAAGGATCTTTTTGGTTATTATTATGATCAATAGTAGCTCTAGTTTCTATGGCATTATTTAATTTTTTTGTAGTATTCTTTTCAATATTTAAACCACCTTCAACAGCCACTGAAATTTCTTATTATAGTGCTGATAGTTTCTTTTGATTACCATTAGAAGTAAATGATAAAGACACATCTTCTATACTAAAAAAATGATTTATCTGAAAACAAGAAGATTTAGATAAATCAATAAAATCATTAGAACAAGAATTTCAAAGTTTGTTAAATGATAAATTTTGACTAAATAAATATTCAATAAAAATAACAGCTAATAATCAATATAAAGATAATAAAAGTTGAATAACATATAATAATATTGTTAATATAACAACTTGAAAAGAAAATGTTTCTTCGTTTTGAATATCAATAACTAATAAATCTAATGGTATAACTGAAAGTATTTTTTATAACTCAAGAATAGATCAAGAATGATTTTTTCAAAAACAATTAGATAAAATATTAAGTATTTTTTGATCTGATAAAAAATTATGATATGTTTCTAAGGATAATTCATTAGCAATAATGTTTTTAAATCAAGAAAGTTTAAATGTAAATACACAATTTAAGATTTTTTTCAGTAATTTACAAAAATGATTATGAAATGATTGAAGAATAAAAGAAAATACACAAGAGGCCTTTGAATACTTATTTTGAGATTTTAACAATGAATTAGATAAAAAAATATTTAATTATCAAGAATATACTTTTAAACCATATACATACTGAGAAGTTAAAAATAATAAAACAGTTGTATTATCTGATTATTGTAGTATTAGGTATTCAGAAAAATTTCAGTCTGATTTAGATTGTAGTGATGGATCTGTTATAATAAAAATAACTGATGATAAATATAATGAATTATTAAATAATGATATTTTAGAACAAGGATTTAAATTAAAAAATGTTAAATTAAAAAAATCACAATTAATAAAAGCAAAATTAAAAAAAATTACAGAATTAATTCATGAAAATAATAATATAAAATTAAACAAGTCATATTTTATTGATATGGCTAATTATGTATGAGTTGATGCTAATAATAGTAATCAAAAAGTTTTATCACAACAAAAAATTGATTTATCATACTTTGCTGATAAGCAACTTTGAAAAGATTATAAAAACTTAATTGTTTATCCTAATAGTGTTCAGAACTTTACACAAGAAAATGCTAAAAAAATATTACAATATAAAGATAGTGATGATGTTATATTTGATTATATTCTTTGAGAAAGAAATTCTGTGCCTATATATAAGAACCAACTTTGATATTCAACACAAAATGTAAAGTATAAATGTAAAAAATGAGAAGATGTTATTTATCCTGATTTTGATTCTCTTATTTATTGATTTGAAGTTCAAGATGATGAACTTGTAATATGAAAAAAGAAATGTAAACAAATATGGTTTGCTCCTTGAATATTAAAAAAATCTGAAATAAAATATTATAAAATTTTTATTTTTAAAGGTGAAAGTTTTAATTGAACAAACATGAATAAATCAATTTGAGATTTATATAATAAAGATGATTATAGATTAAATTATTTTTATCACTATAATAAACCAGCAATAATTGATAGTGTTTCTTTAGCATGAGAAAATAATATAATATCAAATGTTGATTATATAACAAGAGTTTGACTGGATAAAAAAAGTATTATATGGAAATGATTATATTTAAAAATATCTTCTTTTTGAGGTGAATTAAAAGATGATAATCAATGATGATTTTCTATTAAGAGAGACATAAAAACTTGATTAATATTATTAGAAGATACACCTATTAGATTTGAAATATGATTATTAACAAAATTAGATGATGAAGAATTTAAAAATATACAAAATGAAAAATGAGAATTTGAAAAAGTAAAAATAAATAATAAAACAACAGCAGATTTTAAAAAAAATAATATTTGAAAAAATAATAATGAAAATTCATTTTTAAAATTATTAAATAATAACGAATCTGTATTTGAAAATATACCTATAGAAGATTTTTTAAATGATAAATCACTATCATTTGATGCTCCTGTTATTTATTGAGAAAAAATGATACAACAGTATAAAAATAATTTTATTAATGATTTACAAAAACAAAAAAAATTAATAAGTATATTAGATAATACATTTTTAGGAATAGATATAAATTGAAAAAAAAGTTTTACTGTTGATTGAGTATTAAAAAAATATTTAGCATTAAATTCGGAATATGTCTATTGAGATAATAGAACTATATCTATGGATTTATGTACTAAATATAAAAAGATATCAGCTATAGCTGAAATTGCAAAGTTTAAAACTTCTGAATTAATAGATGATCAATGATTAATTAATATAAGAAAAAATCAATTAGATTCCCTATCAAAATTATATGATAACTGTTTAAATAATTATTTTTCACAAGAAAAAGTTAATAATATTGAAATATGAAAATATTTAGAAGTTATGAATTGAATTTCTTATTTTAATAACATTAATTCCTCATTATTTTCAAACTTTCAAACAAATGAAAATGATATATATTTTTTGTATAAAGAATTATTAACTAATCCATTATATGACGGTATATTAAAAAAAGATATTCATATAACAAAAAATATAAAAACTAATGAATATTATAATACAAATGAAGTTGATATAAGATGATTTAAAAGATTTTACTCTGATTACTTTTTATGAAATACTTGAGTAAATAGTAATTATTATGTAAAAAATAAATTATTAAATCTTTTTAAAGAAATATCATTAAGAAATAGTAATATAAAATATAATGAAAATATCATTTCTTTACTAAAAAATAATATGAGTGATACTGATAAATACTTTTTAGAACAAGAATATTTTGATTTATTTATTGAAGATGAACCATTTGTTAATAATGAAAGTAAAAATAAATATTATGGTGATAGAAAAATAAATGATAAAACATATTTTTTTAATATAAATGATGCTTTTTCTTTTGAAGAAGATATTTATAATAAAGAAAAAAATCTTCATGAATTATATTTAAATCCTAATATTTATTTATATTCATTTTTTCACTATACAAAAAAATATAATACAGCATATAATATAAACATTAGTAATGAAAATAGATTAATGTTTTATCCATCAACAGTTGAAAAGTCAGATATTGATACAAATTATTTATATTCATATTCTGATTTTATATCATTAAATATTTTAAATGAAATGATATTATCTCAATATAGAAATGTATATACTTCTTTTAGAGATTATTGTTATAAAAATGATACTTGGACTTCTTATAATTGTCCAGATAGTATTGAATGAAATTTTAGTTTAGTAAATCCTAAAGATGATTTAGATACATTAACTTTTTTTAGTAAATTAATTAATAATAATGTTAATAAATATTGATATGTCAATAATCAATTTAAAAATATAGCTTTATATAATAAAGTTTCAAATAAAGAAATAAATTATATACCTTGAGCTTTAAATATTTCTTTAGATTATTTATATAATAGAGTTACATATGATGAAAATAAAAGTTTAAAAATATGAAATTTCTTATTTTCAATAAAAATAACTAATTTAATTAATTATTATAAAAGTATTAATAATGAATTATTAAAAGAACCTGTAAAATATGCAAAAGAATTAACAATAAATCAATATAAAATATCGTTTTTAAGATATTTATTTGCTATTACTAATAAAATAAATAATGAAAATACTGTTCAAGAAATTAATCAAGATAATAAGTTAGATAAAAACAATAGAGAAATATTTCAATATGCAATATTAAATTATAAAACAGAAGATAAAAGTGTTGATAAAATGCCGACTTTAACTTATGAAGAATATAAATTAGTAACAAAAGAAATATTTGATTATTTATTTACAATAAAATATGAAAATGATAATGGTTTTTTTAGAAAATATTATTGAGTAACAGAATGATCAGAATTAGAAAAAAATAATTATAAATATAATATTGAATATTTTGAAGATTTAATTCCTAATGATGACAAAAAGAAATATTTATCAAAATATTTTTGAAGACCTGAATATACAACTTCACAATATTCAAATCTAAAAATGAATAATACAATTATTGATTATACAAAGCTAAAAAATATAATTAGTCCATTACTTTGAACAGGAAGTATAGATAATTCACATATGTTAGATACTTGAACTTGAACTAATTACAAAATAAGTACTTCAGTTAATCAATATTTTAATACAACAGATATAAATTATCAAAAAAATAATGTTTTTAATTCAAATAAGATAGATGATTCTTTAAAAACTAATAGTGATATTCAATTAGAAGATATTAATGACTTAAATTATTTTTTAATAAATATTGATACTCATATAAAAACTAATTCTTGATTAACTATTGATTGATTTATTTCAACATTAGAAAGGATAAATCAATGTAAAAATTTTCTTTTAGAAAATAATAAAATACTCCATGACGCATTATTTACTACAGATTATTGATATAACAATTTTTCATATTTAGATAAAATAGCTTTATTTAGTAAAGTAACTTGAAATAACTTATTAAGATGTAATATAAATACAGAAGAATATACTTCTTATATAAATTATTTAAATAAATCTTATTCAGTTTATAATAATACTAATAGTTTTTTAATAAGAACTCCTATATCTTTAAATCAAGGTTATATATTATATAAAGGAGTTAATTATTTTGATTTTAATAATAAAAAATTAGTTTTATGAGGTAGTAGAAATATTTTTGATTGAGATAATATTGAAAATACTGCTTTATATTGAATTATATCAAAATCATTTAATAATACAGAGGAAAAAGTTTGAACAAAAGTAAAATATAATTTTATAGAAACAACTAATGATTACTGATTACCTTTAATTTTATGATCAAGTGATAATTATAATATTGAAAAATTATTGTGAGCTTTTTTTAATAATTTTCTTTGATTAATTGTATCAAATAATATTGCTTTATATCAATGATTAACTGATTTATCAACTGAAATATTTAATTATAGTTTAATTAATGATAAAAATAAATTAGCTTATATTTCAGAGTTTAAAAATCTATGACCATTTTATTATTTATATACTAATAACTGATATTTAAATCCTAAAAATTGAATATCATTTACATTAGTAAAAAATGTATCAGATCAATCTTGAGTTAATGGAGTTAATTTTAACTTTAACTGATTACAATGAATGTGAGATAAATCTTGAATTAATGAATGATTAGATAATATTTCAAAATGATATTGTGAACAACAAGTTTGAGATAAAAAATTTAAATGTAAATCATATATGGAATTTTTAAAATGAATGTCTCTTTCACAATATAAACAAGAACTTGAATTTTTGGATATGCTTATTGCATCTAAAAAAATTGTATGAAAATGGCCAACATATAGATCTCAAACTACTTGACCTTTTATAATTTCAAATAGTCAAGCATTATCAAGAATAAAAACTATTGATCCTGAACTTTGAAATAGAATGGTTGAGACTTATAAAAATAGAAGAGTTCCGGTATTTATTTGACAATGTACTTGGTTTTTACATGTTGCAAAAGACCGGGATTTATGATGAGATTGAAAAGATTACTATGATAAAGCTCGTAAGGCTTGATATTCGACAACAAATTATTCTTGATTATCTGTTGATGAAAAATTAAAAGTAATTCAAGTTTGAGATATAATATCTTTTTATTGATGGAATTATAAACGATGAACTTTTTGTGATAAATCTTGAGATGCATGAAAATACTGACATGTAGCATTAGTTGTTTGAAAAAATTTAGATAATAAAACTATAAGAGTTGCACAAATGAACTCTGATTCACTATTTATTACAGATACAAAAGATCTTTTTGTTGAAACTATGTGTGATTGATGAGTTATTCATGGTGTTAAAGATAGATATTCTGATAGTACTGTATCTTTTTCACAATGACCTATAATTAATAATATTGAAAGTTGAAATAATAAATCTTCAGGTTGATTAATAATAGAAAAAAAGGAAATAAATCCATTAGTAAAATTTATATGAAATTATGATTTATGAACAGATAGTAGTTTAACAAAATATGTATCAAGAAATTATACATTTTCAAAATTAGATTATGAACCAGAAGTTATTAAATATAATCAAAGTGAATATTTGACTTGGACAAAAGATATACTATTAAGAAAAGAAGCTTGAGATGCTTTAATTCAAATGGCAAAAGACTTTTATAATACATTTAATGTAAAACTAAAAGTTGTATCTTCATATAGAAGTTATAATTATCAGTTATGATTAAAATGAACATTAACTAATCCTAAAAAAAGTTCTTGTTCAGATACATTTTGTGCTTATGCATGAAGAAGTGAGCATCAAACTTGATTAGCTGTTGATTTTTTTGAGACAACTTCTGAAAGTGAATTTTTATCAAAAGCAGATTTAAAGAAATATTTTGAATGGTTAAATAAAAATGCTTATAAATATGGATTTCATAATTCTTATAAAAACTGACCTGATATAGATTGATACGAAAAAGAACCATGGCATTGGAGATATTTATGAATAGAATTAGCAACTGAATTATATAATAAAAAAATAAACTTTACAGAATATATAAATCAAAATTAAAATACTATATTTTTTTGATAAAAAATAACATATATATTATTTAATTAATTAAATTAATATTAAAATTATATTAAATTATGGATAAATTAAAAACAAATTGACAAGATCTAATAAATTATTTAGATAGTCATGCATGGATGAAAGATGACTGATTTTCTTATAATATAGAACCTTCCTTTCCTCAGAAAATAGAATTTTCTTGGGTTCCAAATAGAGAAAAATTAAATACTATAATTAATAAAGTTATAATAAATGTTGATTTATATAAAGAAATTAATTATGATACATATATTTATGTATATATAAGTATTGATTGAAAAAAATCTTTTGATACTTATAATATAAGGATTATTCCTATGTATGATGAAGAATTAAAAAAAGAAGATTTTTCTGATATAGATATAAATTTTTTCTATACAATGTATAACATGATATATCAATATTCAATGAAATAAAATAAAAAGTAAATTAATTATATTCACTTTTTATTTTTAACTTGAAAAAAAATATATATTATTATATAGATATATATCTATATTTTTTATTCATACAATATAGATTATATTTATTTTTTTTAACTTTTATGCCTATGTTTTTAATGCGTAAAAAGTCAGCAAAGGGGCTTGAAATGAACCCTATCGTAGCTTCAGTTATGATTGCTATTGGTTTATTAGCAGCAGGAGCTGTAACTGTTTTAATAATTCCTATGATTAATAGAACAAAAGATCAACAAGTTATGGAAAATTTATCTGCTATAAACGCAGCTGTAAAATTTTATATGACAGAAAGTAATGGTGAAGCACCTTGTTTTACACCAGACTTAAATGAATGATCAGATGCTACGGCAGTAGCTTCTTCTGCTCTTTGTGCTCAAGGTTGAGTTGCTTATAATTATGAACAATGAATAACTTGAACAGGTGCAGATTTAGATCGTGATAAAATTACTTGAGAAAGAATGACTCCGTTTGCTATGTTAGTTCCACAATACTTAGATAAAATGCCTAATCCTGCATATACTTGAGAACCATATATTTATACAAAATGAGTAAACACAGATTCTAAATTAGTTTCTGCTTATGCAGTTTCTGCTATGCTTCATTCTGATATAGCTAGTGAAAATATAAAAAAGAATATTTCTATTCTTGATATTATTTCTAAGTCAAATTTAAACCCAAAAACTTTTACAGATTCTTCTGTAACAAAAGCTTGTAGAGCAACAGATTTAAAAGGAAATGGAAAATTTGGTTGAACTAGACCTACTTGATTAAATGGAAATGGTTATTCAGAATTATGAGGATGGGTATACTATGGTGCTACTCATTTAGATGAAATTACAATGAAAGCATTATTAACTGCTAATCCTTCTGATGCTACAAATTGTGATATATATTCTGATGGTAACTTATTCCAAAATGCTTTTGGTTGAGCTTCAAATCAATCACCTTCTATAACAATAAATGCTGTTAATTAATATGTAATCTAAATAAATAAAAGGCTTATTTTTATAAATAAGTCTTTTTAAAATTTTAAACTTGAAATTTTATAAAATAATGTATATATTAAATATAATTACTATATAAATAAAATATTAAAATGGTAGAACGTGAAAATCATGTTATAAAAAAATGATCAGAAATAAATATTATTCAAAAAATATACCGTTATTTTTGATTTTTATTACCAATATTTTATATTATTTTATTTTCATCATTAATTTATATTTGAATAAACTATTATTTATTAGACATAAAGCAAAATAAGTTACAAAAAGTAAATTTTGCTTATACAGAAGCATTAACTGCAAATAAATGAATTATTAATTTATTATGAAATTATAATAAAACATTAACTAAATATGAAGATTTTTTAAATAGTAATGTTAATTATAATGTATTATTTTTTACATTACAAAAATATGTTCCTTCAAAAATGTTAAGGAGTAATGTTAATATTGAAATGAAAAATAATAGTAATTTAAGTGTTTCAGTAAATTGAAAAATAGAATGATATGATGAATTTGTTTCTTTATTAAAAGTTGTTGATAAATGTAATTTTATGGATGAAAAAGTAAAAAAAGATTTTTTATCTTTATCAAAAGTAGAATTATCATCTGACTGAGAAAAATTATCACAAGTTAAAAATATATCTTTAAATTTTATGTTTGACATAAAAAAGAATAAAATTTTAAATAATTATTATTATAAAGAAACTAATAAAAAAAATGATCAATATTGAAATTATTTATATTTATATCAAATAATTAATTGAACAACACAAGATTTATGGAGTGAAACTTGAATAGATTATAAAGCACATATAAAAGATATAGTAAATAAAAAAAATACATTTTCGAATCAATTATTAGATTTAGCAAAATTAGATAGTAATTGATATTATATTTGATGAAGAGCTTGAAATTTCATAACTGAATATAAAGATGAAAATAAAGTTTTTGCATTTTTAATACAACATTTACAAGAAAAAAAAAGTAATTTATTATCAGTAAAAAGTGATATATTTGATGATTGAATTATTAAATATAAATGAAAAAAAGAAAAGAAAGAAAAAATTATAGTTGATATAAAAAAAGAACTTGATAAAAAGATTTTAAAAGTTGATCAAGAAATTTCTTACTTAACAGCTTTAATAAGATATAATGAATATTTATTAAATAATAATCAGTTAAATACTTTTGAAAACATCAGATCTAAAAAACCTTCAGAAGCAGAAAAAATAATAGCAACAACAATAAAAGAAACAAAAATGTTGGAAGAAAATGATTCATTATTAAATGCATTTTTATGAGATTTTAAGACAGAAAAAGAAAAATCTGATAAATTAAAACAAGCTTATGTAAAAATGTTTAATTTTATAAAAGAAGCTGATAAAAATAAAAAAGATTATTTAAGTGTAAAAAAAAAGTATGTTGATAATTATTATAAGGATTATTACTATAATAATTGAATAGATATATTTTATAATATATTAAAATGATTTACTGAAAATAATTATGATGAAGCTTTATTTTCACAATTAATTTATAAAAGCTTTAATTTTAATCCTGAAAATGCTAATGCCAACTTTTCTTATAAAAAACGTTTTTATCTAACATTAAAAAATGATGTTAATACAAGAAAATTTTTATCATTTTTATCAGATCGGAAGAGCACACGTCTGAACTCCAGTCACT
>OGCL01002119.1_pt1 | contig 14721 bp, 13 predicted proteins | sample 1570041 | NCBI WGS metagenome assembly OGCL01 (sample SAMN06266162, study PRJEB24511) | hot springs metagenome | isolation source: Hot spring water | place: South Africa: Limpopo | collected 2015-06-22
CGTCGCTTGTGGGCCTGCGGCCCATCCCTCGCTGCGCTCGGGACCAGCACTGCGTGCTGTCCTGCGCCCTGCGGGCTAGTCGCGCCATACACCCGTTTGGTCCGCCCTTCGGTCGTGTTCAACTGCGGTTTTTAGGTTCAAGCCAGGCGCGGCAGTTCGGCCAGTTCCCAACGCGGACGCACGCTGAAGGCACCGTCCGTGCGACCCTCCGCCAGACGCAGGGCACCGGCATAGGCGATCATGGCACCGTTGTCGGTGCACAATTCCAGCGGCGGGTAGAACACGCTGAAACGGTGCAAGCGCGCCTGCGCATCCAGCCGCGCGCGCAACGCCCGGTTCGCCCCGACCCCGCCGGCCACCACCAGGCGACCGAGTCCCGTCGCCTGGAGCGCGGCCATGGCCTTGCCGGCCAGCACATCCACCACCGCAAGCTGGAACGCGGCTGCGATGTCCGCGGCAGCGTCCGGCCCCGCCCGATTGGCCAGTGTCAGCACGGCGGTCTTCAGCCCGGCGAAGCTGAAGTCAAGTGTCGGGCTGGAGAGCATGGGCCGCGGCAGCTTGTATTTGTAGGCGTCCCCGTGGCTCGCCAACTGCGCCACGGCCGGCCCGCCTGGGTAACCCAGTCCCAGCAACTGCGCGGTCTTGTCGAAGGCCTCGCCGGCGGCGTCATCCAGGGTCTCGCCCAGCAATGCGTAGCGCCCAACCCCCTCCACCCGCATGAGCTGGGTGTGACCGCCGGAGACGAGCAGGGCCACGAACGGCGGCGACGGCCGCGGTTCGGCAAGCATGGGGGAGAGCAGATGCCCCTCCAGGTGATGCACGGGGATAGCCGGGATGCCCAGGGACAGCGCCAGACCGCTGGCGAGCCCGGCCCCTACCAGCAGCGCGCCGGCCAGACCCGGCCCCTGGGTATAGGCCACGGCATCCAGGTCGGTCAGCGCCAGGCCCGCATCCGCGAGGACCGTGTGTATCAGGCGCGGGGCGCGACGGATGTGATCACGGGAGGCCAGCTCCGGCACCACGCCGCCGTATTCGGCATGCATCTGCACTTGCGAGTGCAGGGCGTGGGCGAGCAGGCCGCGGTCGCTGTCGTAGAGCGCCACACCGGTTTCGTCGCAGGAGGTCTCGAGGCCGAGCACCAACATCCGGGAAGATCTACACGTGAGTACGATCGCTTATTGAAACACAGTCGCAGTCTGAGATATATTCCAAGTCTTTCATTCAGCCCTCACAAAGGATTTGCATGCCTAGCGTCCGCGTCAAGGAAAACGAGCCTTTCGAAGTGGCCATGCGCCGCTTCAAGCGCACCATCGAGAAAACAGGCCTGCTCACCGAGCTGCGTGCCCGCGAGTTCTACGAAAAGCCCACCCAGGAGCGCAAGCGCAAGCTCGCCGCCGCCGTCAAGCGCCAGCACAAGCGTCTGCGCAGCCAGCAACTCCCCCCCAAGCTGTACTGATCACCCCCCCGCTGCGCCGCATGTCCCTCAAGTCGCGTATCGGCGAGGACATGAAGGCCGCCCTGCGCGCCCGCGAGAGCGATCGCCTGTCCGCGATACGGCTCCTGCTCGCCGCGATCAGGCAGCGCGAGATCGATGAGCGCACCGAGCTGGACGACACCGGCGTGATCGCCGTGGTCGACAAACTGATCAAGCAGCGCCGCGACGCCATCGGCCAATACGTCGCCGCCGGGCGCCAGGACCTGGCAGACCGGGAACAGTTCGAGGTCGACGTCCTCTCGGCCTACATGCCCCAGCCCCTGGGCGCTGACGAGATCAGTGCGCTGGTGGCTCAGGCGGTCACCGAGACCGGCGCCGTCTCCGCCCGCGACATGGGCAAGGTCATGAACTGGCTGAAGCCGAGACTCGCCGGCCGCGCCGACATGACCGCCGTCTCGGCCCAGGTCAAGGCGGCCTTGGGTTAACCGTCACTTCACCTACAATTTGGGGGACAACCATGATCCCCCAGGACTTCATCCAGACCCTGCTCGACCGCACCGACATCGTCGCTGTGATCGAGCGCTACATCCCGCTCAGGAAGGCCGGCGCCAACTACCAGGCGCGTTGCCCCTTCCACAGCGAGAAGACCCCCTCCTTCACCGTCTCACCCACCAAGCAGTTCTATCACTGCTTCGGCTGCGGCGCCCACGGCACGGCCATCACCTTCCTCATGGAGCACGCCGGCATGGGCTTCGTCGAGGCGGTGAAGGAACTGGCGGCACGGGCGGGCATGCAGGTGCCCGATGCGTCGGACGCTCAAGTCGAGGCGGAACATCACCGCGACAGCCTGTACGAAGTCATGACGCGGGCCGAACAGTATTACCGTGAAGCGCTGAAGGCCACTCCGTTTGCGATCGACTATCTCAAGGGGCGGGGGCTCACGGGGCAGACCGCCGCCCGTTTCGGCCTCGGTTACGCGCCGGACGATTGGCAGCCCCTCGCCGGCGTTTTCGCAGACTACCGCGACCCCCTGCTGGAGGAGGTCGGCCTGGTCGTCAGCGCCGAGGGCGGCAAGCGTTATGACCGCTTCCGCGGACGGGTGATGTTTCCGATCCGCAACGAGCGGGGCCGGGTGATCGCCTTCGGCGGTCGGGTGCTCGGCAGCGGCGAGCCCAAATACCTCAACTCTCCAGAGACGCCGCTGTTCTCCAAGGGCCGCGAGCTCTACGGCCTGCACGAACACCGGCGCGCCATCCAGCAGGCGGGCGAGGTGCTGGTGGTGGAAGGCTACATGGATGTGGTCATGCTGTCCCAGCACGCTGTGGACAACGTTGTGGCCACCCTGGGCACGGCCGTCACGGCGGACCAGGTGCGGCGGCTGTTTCGTGTTGCGGACAGCGTCGTGTTCGCCTTCGACGGCGACGCCGCCGGGCGCAAGGCGGCCTGGCGCGCCCTTGAAAATGCCCTCCCCCAGCTACCCGACGGCAAGCGCGCGGGTTTTCTGTTCCTGCCAGAAGGCGAGGACCCGGACAGTTATGCACGCACCAGGGGTGCAGCGGCCTTCCGTCAGCTCGTCGCCCAGGCCGTACCCCTGTCGGACTTCCTGATCGGCAGCCTGACCCAGAAGACCGAACTGGCCTCCCAGGAGGGCCGTGTGAAACTCGTCAAGCTGGCGGAACCCTATTTGCGCCAACTCACCCAAGCCCCCCTGCTGGCAGGCGCCCTGCGCCGCCGCCTGGCCGAGCTCACGGGACTGCCGGCCGAGCGCCGCGCGATACAGGGTCACTCCGGACCCAGGCCAGTGTCGGCGCGCGTCCCGCAGGTGCGGCCCTCACCCTGGCGCACGGCCCTGTTGGCCGTGCTCCAGAACCCCAATCTGGCACGCCAGCTCAAGACGCTGCAAACCGATCCGGTGCCCGAGGCGCAGTTGCTGCGCGAAGTGCTCGACGCATTGGACCGTGCACCCCATCTGAACAGCACCCGGGATGTGATCGAGGTCTTCCGCGGCCAACCGCAACAGGCCGCCCTCGAGCAGTACGCCGCCCAACTGATCACCCGCGGTCCGGACTACGACGCCGAGGCCGATCTGCATTGTGCCCTCCAGAAGATCGAGCAACTGAGCCGGCGCAGGGAGTTGCAACGCCTGAGTCGCAAGCCCCTCGCCGAGCTGACCGCCGAGGAACAGCGACGCCTGCGCGAAGTCGCGCAGAACGTGAAACCGGTGCCTGGCGCGGGTGTCAATAACCCTGATGGTTAAATCGGCAGTCGGTTTCATGTAGAATCGGGCGGTTTTTCTCGAACCTCTCTTGCGAGTAATTTGAGCGATGTCTACCCAGAAAAAATCGGTCCAGGCCAAGCCTTCCACTCCAGCCAAGATGGCGGCCAAACCTGCTCCCCAGGCCCCGGCCAAAGCGGCCGCCAAGTCGGCAACCGCGGCCAAGCCGATGCCGAGCGCAAAACCCTCCAAGCAGCCCGACGCCAAGGGGCGGGACGCAGTCAGGGCCAAACCCGAGCCGGCCAGCGTCCAGCCCGCTACCCAGGTCGAGGCACCGGCTCGCGGCCGACCCGGCAGAAAGCCCGGTTCGAAGACGGCAACGGCCAAGCAGCTGGCCGCCCAAAACCTGGTCAACGCCCTGCAGGGCGATGGCAAGGCCAACCAGGAAGACCGCCGCACGCGCCTGAAGACCCTCATCCTGCTGGGCAAGGAGCGGGGCTATCTGACCTATGCCGAGATCAACGATCACCTGCCCGACGACATGCTCGATGCCGAACAGATCGAGGGCATCATCAGCATGATCAACGACATGGGCATCCAGGTCTACGACGAGGCCCCCGACGCCGAGACCCTGCTCATGGCCGAAAGCGCCGCCCCCGTGGCGGACGAGGACGTGGTCGAGGAGGCCGAGGCGGCCCTGTCCAGCGTCGATTCGGAGTTCGGCCGCACCACGGATCCTGTGCGCATGTACATGCGCGAGATGGGGACGGTGGAGCTCCTCACCCGCGAGGGCGAGATCGAGATCGCCAAACGCATCGAGGAAGGCCTGAAACACATGGTGCAGGCCATCTCCGCCTGCCCCCTGACCATCGCCCAAATCCTGGACATGGCGGAGAAGGTGCGCAAGGACGAGATGCGCATCGACGAGCTGGTCGACGGCCTGATGGACAGTCAGGGCGAAGACATCAGCATGGAGATGGCCGAGTCCGAGACGGGCGCCGGCGAGGACGAAGAGGAAGAGGGTGAAGAAGGCGGCAGCGGCATGAGCGCGGCCAGTCTCGCCCAGCTCAAGGCCGACTCGCTCGAGCGCTTCAGCGCCATCCGCAAAAGCTTCGACAAGATGCGCGTCGCCCGCAATCGGCAGGGACACGACAGCAAGCAGTATCGGAAACTGCAGGAAGACATCTCCAACCACCTGCTGGGCATCCGTTTCACCGCCCGCCAGGTCGAAAACCTGTGCGAGGGCGTGCGCAGTCTGGTGGAGGAAATTCGCTCGCACGAACGCGCCATCATGGACATCGCCGTCAGCAGGTGCGGCATGCCACGTAACCACTTCATCAAGGTCTTCCCCGGCAACGAAGGCAATCCCGACTGGATCGCCAGCGAGATCGCCACGAAGAAACCCTACGCCGAGCTGCTCGCACGCCATCAGTACGACATCAACGAGCACCAGCGCAAACTGGCCGAGCTGCAGGAGCGTGCGGGGCTGCCGGTGAAGGAGCTGAAGGACATCAACAAGCAGATGTCCACCGGCGAGGCCAAGGCACGCCGCGCCAAACGCGAGATGATCGAGGCCAACCTGCGGCTGGTGATCTCCATCGCCAAGAAGTACACCAACCGGGGGCTGCAGTTCCTGGATCTGATCCAGGAGGGCAACATCGGCCTGATGAAGGCGGTGGACAAGTTCGAATACCGCCGCGGCTACAAGTTCTCGACCTATGCCACCTGGTGGATCCGGCAGGCCATCACGCGCTCGATCGCCGACCAGGCGCGCACCATCCGCATCCCGGTGCACATGATCGAGACCATCAACAAGATGAACCGCATCAGCCGGCAGATCCTGCAGGAAACCGGCGTGGAGCCCGACCCGGCCACGCTGGCACTCAAGATGGAGATGCCCGAGGAGAAGATCCGCAAGATCATGAAGATCTCCAAGGAGCCCATCTCCATGGAGACCCCGATCGGCGACGACGAGGACAGCCACCTGGGCGACTTCATCGAGGACTCGAGTACCATCGCCCCGGTCGATGCCGCCATGTACTCGAGCCTGCAATACGTGACCCAGGAGATCCTCGACTCCCTCACCCCCCGTGAGGCGAAGGTGCTGCGCATGCGCTTCGGCATCGAGATGAACACCGACCACACCCTGGAGGAGGTCGGCAAGCAGTTCGACGTCACCCGCGAGCGCATCCGCCAGATCGAGGCCAAGGCGCTCAGAAAGCTGCGCCATCCCTCCCGCTCCGAGCGGCTGCGCAGCTTCCTGGACTGAGTACACCGCAGGGCGGGACCGCCCGCCGTGCACGGGCCTCTAGCTCATGCCTGGTTAGAGCAGCGGACTCATAATCCGTTGGTGCTGGGTTCGACTCCCAGGGGGCCCACCAAGACAAATCAAGCGCTCACCGGCCAATGCGGCCGGTTTTCTATTCTCCTGATTACCGTCAAAGTCGCGAGTGAGCTTCCCTCGGTTTTTCGCCTTCCGACCTATTGGCATTACCCTATTCATCCGAAATACAGGTACATGAAACCCCTCCCCCCGAGGGGGAGGGGGGCGTCGTGAGTCGGCTGCGCGACTCTCACGATAATGGCGAAGTCGGGCGGCTTACCGTGCGCCTACCCGGGTGGCGGTCAGACGCAGGAGTAGGCGCTCACCGTTGAGCGGGTATTGGTTGCGCCAAGCCTTCCCCCGGCCTGAGTAAACCCTTGCCTTTCCCAAAAAGGTATCTATCATTGGTGGATATCATCCAACCCGGAGACTGCTGATGGAAACGGCTCGCCTCTTTCAATCCGGCCGCAGCCAGGCGGTGCGGCTACCCAAGGAATTCCGCTTCGCCGGCAGCGAAGTGGGGGTCCGGCATTTCGGCAACGGGGTTCTGTTGCTGCCGGTTGACGACCCCTGGGGGACGCTGGAAGCCGCCTTATCGTTGTTCGAGCCCGGCTTCGTGCTGACACGGGATCAGCCCGAAGCGCAGGACCGCGCCGATATCGCGCCATGATCCTGCTCGACACGAACATCTGCATTTACATCATCAACGCCAGGCCGCCTGAGGTGCTGGCGCGCTTTCATCGTTTCCGTCTCGGGGAGATTGGCCTGTCCGCAATCGTGGCCGCGGAACTCGCCTATGGCGTTGCCAAAAGCGGTTCAGCCCGCAATCGAGCCGCACTGGAAATGTTCCTCGCCCCGCTGGAGGTTCTGCCCTTCGACGATAAGGTCATTTGGGCCTACGGCGACCTACGGAGCAATCTGGAGCGCAAGGGCGCCTCGATTGGCGCGATGGACACCATGATCGCCGCCCACGCTCTCGCGCTCGATGCCATCCTGGTGACCAATAACGCCCGTGAGTTTGCCCGGGTGGACGGCTTGCGACTCGAAAACTGGGTCGATTGAACTGGCTTCAATTCCGCCTGGTGCCCGTATGGAAAAGATGCGCGCCGGCGCCCACCTTGCCGCGTGTCGCGCCGGGGTGAGATCCGCAGTTCGGCCAGCAGGCTGCCGGCGTGTGCTCAGCCAACCGTTTGGCCATATGGCCGCCCCCTGCCGATGAAAAACGTCATTAGCGACCTTGAACGGTCCCTCACCCCCAGCCCCTCCCCCCGAGGGGGAGGGGAGCGTCGTGAGTCGCTCCAGCGACTTTCAAGGTAACACTTGGGTCGGCACTAAAACCTTCCTGAACCGTGCGTCGATTTTTGTGCCGTGCTGGAACTTAAGCTGGCCGACCGCCCACGCGACTGGGTCCGTCACGCCCCCATGTTCGGAAGGGGCGCGTGCGAGGCGTTGAGGGGAGGTACGCGCGCGCCACTTGCGGATGGTGGCCTCGGTGACGCAGCAGCGTCGCGCCAGCACCGCGACCGATTCCCGGCTCGCCGCGATCTCGGCGCGGACCGCCGGCGTCGTGCGCGCTTGCTTGCGCAGGGCACTCGACATGGCGCGTGCGCACCTCTCAATCATTCGGGCGCGACCGCGTTCTCCGCCGGCAACTGGGCGACCAATACTTGCAAAACGGGCGAAGCATAGCGGGAAACGCCGCTTGTCGATATGATCGTCCGAGAGTACCAACACCAAACAGCCTCGTAATCATCCGGGAGCTGACACAACTGCGGCTTTTAGGATTATCGTATTCATCTTCCCTGCTCTCCTGGAAGACGAAATGTCGGGGTAGGCTCGGTTGGGATTAGACTGCAAATTCCGCTCTGACACGGCACGCGTAAATTGGCTCACAAGTCCTTCGTCCAGATCCGTCACCTGCGTTTCGCCTATGGTGAACGCCAGATCCTGAAGGACATCAGCCTCGACATTCCGCGCGGCCAGGTGGTGGCGGTGCTGGGCGCGAGCGGTTGCGGCAAGTCCACCCTGCTCAAGTTGATCGGCGGTGAGGAAAAGCCCGATGGCGGCGAGGTCGTGGTGGACGGGGAGATCGTACACAGGCTGGACAACGACGGTCTGTACCGGCTGCGGCGCAAGATGGGGCGCATGTTCCAGGAAAGCGGCCTGTTCAGCGACCTCACGGTGTTCGAGAACATCGCCTTTCCCATGCGCGAGCACACCGATCTGCCGGAGGAGATGATCCGCGACCTGGTGCTGATGAAACTGCACGCCGTGGGCCTGCGCGGCACGCACGGCATGACGACGGGCGAGCTCTCCGGCGGCATGTCCCGCCGGGTGGCCCTGGCGCGCGCCATCGCCCTCGACCCGATGCTGATCATGTACGACGAGCCCTTCGCCGGCCTGGACCCGATCTCGCTCAACGTCATCGCCAACATCATCCGGCGCCTGAATGACGCCCTCGGGGTGACCAGCATCGTCGTCACCTATGATGTGGCCGAGTCCCTCAAGGTGGCCGATTACGTCTACTTCATCAACGACGGGGTGGTGGTGGCCCAGGGCACGAGCGCGGACATGTTGCGGTCGGAACATCCCTTCGTGCACCAGTTCGTGCACGGGGAACCGCACGGGCCGGTGCACTTTCATTACCCGGCGCAGGCACTGGCGCAGGACATGGGTCTCTAGGCCGGGCTGCGCCCAAACGGGCGCGGTGTCGGGCTGAAGCCCGACCTACAGGCGATTTGTGTCCAATACCGGTGCGTGCCTGTCGTGCTCTACCGCAGTGACATCTGCATGGTATAGACGCACAGGGCCATCAGCGGCTGGGGCAGGATGCCGAGCAACAGCACCCCCAGGCCGTTCACCGACAGCAGCAGCCGGGCATCACCGGAGGGGGCCGCGAGCTGTTCCTGGCCATGGGGGCTGTCGAAGTACATCAGCTTGACCACGCGCAGGTAGTAGTAGGCACCGATGAGGGAGAACATCACCGCCACCACGGCCAGCCAGGTCCAGCCGGCCCCGACCAGGGCTTGCAGGACGGCGAGCTTGGCGTAGAAGCCGACGAAGGGGGGCAGCCCCGCCATTGACAGCATGAGGATACCCATCAGCGCCGCCAGCCAGGGGGCGCGCGTGTTGAGGCCCTTGTAGTCGTCCAGGCTTTCCGCCTCGTAGCCGGCACTTGAGAGGTGGACGACCAGGCCGAAGGCACCCAGGCTCATGATCACATAGGCGATGACATAGTACAGGGCCGAGGTGTAGCCGGAGAAATCGCCGGTGAGCACGCCCAACAGCAGGAAACCCATGTGCGAGATGGTCGAATAGGCCAGCATGCGCTTGATGTTGGTCTGCATGATCGCGGCCAGATTGCCGATGGCCAGCGAGAGCACCGCCATCACCGCCAGCATCTGCTGCCAGTCGCCATGCGCGGGCTGCAGGCCGTCGGCCAGCAGCCGCATGACGAAGGCGAAGGCGGCCAGCTTGGGGGCCGAGCCGATGAACAGGGTCACCGCCGTCGGGGCGCCGTGGTAGATGTCCGGCACCCACATGTGGAAGGGCGCTGCGCCGAGCTTGAAACCAAGACCGGCCACCAGGAAGACGAGGCCGAAGGCGAGCACGACCTTGTTCTCCACGCCGTCGCCAACGACCTGGGCCATCTTTGCCAGCTCCAGCGTGCCGGTGAGGCCGTAGAGCATGGACATGCCGTAGAGCAGCAGGCCCGAGGCCAGGGCGCCGAGCACGAAATACTTCATGGCCGCCTCGACCGCCTGGGCAGAGTCCCGCTGCAGGGCGACCATGGCGTAGAGCGACAGCGACAGGAGCTCCAGGCCCAGATAGAGGGTGAGGAAGTGGCTGGCGGAGATCATCACCATCATGCCGAGCACGGCGAACAGCAGCAGGGCGAAATACTCGCCGCGCATCAGCGCCCGGTCGGCCAGGTACTGACGTGAATAGATCACGGCGGCGATGCCGGCCAGATAGGTCATGAGCTTGAGCAGATCGGCCATGGCGTCGTCGACGAACATGCCGCTGAAGGTGTAGGCGGGTGCGCCGCCGCCGGTGAAGGCGGTCACGCCGGCCGCCGCCAGCAGGGTGATGAGGGTGAGCACATAGCCGGCGGCACGGGGTTCGCCACCCTCCCCCGTCGCGGCGGCGAGCCGGGCGCGCGGGTCATAGGCCTCGACCATCAGCACCACGCAGGCCATCACGAGCACCAGGATTTCCGGCGCGGCGGGCAGGAGGTCGGGCAGGGGGAAGTTCATCGCTAGGCTCATGCTCGAAAGGGATTCAATAGACCAGCTTGCTGTGCGCGACGTGGGTGAGCAGGTTGTCGACCGAGGCGTGCATCACCTCGGTGAGCGGCAGCGGATAAAGCCCCAGCGCCAGGACACAGATGGCCAGCAATGCCAGCACCAGGAATTCACGCCCGTCGATGTCCTCGAGGGCGGCCACATGCGGATGGGCTACCGGCCCGAAGATGACGCGCTTGTACATCCACAGGGTGTAGGCGGCGCCGAAGATGAGGGTGAGGCCGGCGGCGAGCGCCCACCAGAAGCTCACCTGCATGGTGCCCAGGATGACCATGAACTCGCCGACGAAGCCGCTCGTGCCGGGAAGGCCCGCGTTGGCCATGGCGAAGAGCATGAAGAAGGCGGCGAAGCGGGGCATGGAGTTCACCACGCCGCCGTAGTCGCTGATCTGGCGCGAGTGCACACGGTCGTACATGACCCCGACGCACAGGAACAGCGCGCCGGAGACGAAGCCGTGCGAGATCATCTGGATGAGACCGCCCTCGATGCCCAGCGGGTTGAAGACGAAGAAGCCCAGGGTGACGAAACCCATGTGGGCGATGGAGGAGTAGGCGATGAGCTTCTTCATGTCCGCCTGCACCAGGGCCACCAGGCCGATGTAGACGATGGCCACCAGCGACAGGGCCACCATCAGCCAGGTGAGCTCGTGGGCTGCATCCGGCACGATGGGGAGCACGAAGCGCAGGAAGCCGTAGGCACCGACCTTGAGTGTGATCGCCGCCAGCACCACGGAACCGCCGGTGGGGGCCTCGACGTGGGCGTCCGGCAGCCAGGTGTGCACGGGCCACATCGGCACCTTGACCGCGAAGGCGAAGAAGAAGGCCACGAACAGCAGCAGCTGCGCCGCCATGCTGAGCGGCAGCTTGTGCCAGGTGAGGATGTCGAAACTGCCGCCGGCCTGGAAGAAGAGGTAGAGCACCGCCACCAGCATCAGCAGCGAGCCCAGCAGGGTGTAGAGGAAGAACTTGATCGCCGCGTAGACGCGGTTCGGCCCGCCCCACATGCCGATGATGAGGTAGAGCGGGATCAGCATGGCCTCGAAGAAGACGTAGAACAGGATGCCGTCCAGGGCGGCGAAGACGCCGTTGAGCAGGCCGGACTGGATCAGGAAGGCGGCCATGTACTGCGCCACCTTGTGCTGGATCACCACCCAGCCCGCCAGCACCACCAGCACGGTGGTGAAGCTGTTGAGCAGCACCAGCGGCATGGAGATGCCGTCCACCCCGAGGTGGTAGTGGATGTTGAAGGCCGGGATCCAGGGCGTGCGCTCCACGAACTGCATGGCGTGCGTGCCCGCATCGAAGCCGGTCCAGAGCGGGATGGCCACCGCAAGCCCCAGCACGGCGCCGACCAGCGCCAGCGCGCGCGTGCCGTCGGCCCGGCGGTCGTCGTTGCCGAGGGCGAGCACCAGGAGGCCCGCCACGATGGGCACCCAGATGGTGAGGCTTAAGATTCCGATTCCTTCGAGCATCAAGTCTTCCTGAGCGGTCTGTTCTTATCGAGTCGCTGACCTCAATCCACGAACCAGGTCACGAGCAGCGCCACGCCGATGATCATGGCGAAGGCGTAGTGGTAGATGTAGCCGGATTGCAGGTGACGAGCCACGGCGGCAAGCCTGCCCACCAGCCGAGCGGAGCCGTTCACCACCACGCCGTCGATGGCGAAGACGTCGCCCCAGCGCCACAACCGGCCGCCCAGGAGGCGCGCGCCGCCGGCGAAGAACCAGTCGTTGAAGTCATCGAAGCCGTACTTGCGCTCGAGTATGGTGTAGAGGATGCCGGCCTTCCTGCGGATGGCCTCGGGCAGGTCGCGGCGCACCAGGTACAGGTACCAGGCCGTGGCCACACCGGCTACGGCCAGCCAGAACGGCAAGCTCACGAGCCCGTGCAGGACCATGGCGCCGGCGCCGTGGAAGTGCTGCGCCAGGCTCTGCATGGCGGGGTGTGCATCGTGGTCGACGAAAATGGCGGCGCCGAAGAAATCCCCGAAGAGCATGGGTTCGATGTAGGCCCAGCCGGCGTAGACGGAGGGGATGGCGAGCAGGATGAGCGGCAGGGTCACCACCCAGGGCGATTCATGCGGCGCGCTGTGCCCGCCGCCATGCCGACCGTGGACGTCGTCGTCTTTGCCGCCTTCCTGATCGTGGCCGGCATGGGCGTGGCGGAAGCGCTCCTTGCCGTGGAAGACCAGGAAGTACATGCGGAAGGAGTAGAAGGCGGTGACGAACACGCCCGCGGTGACGGCGAAGGCGGCGAAGCCCGACCCCCAGAGGTCGGAGGCGTAGGTCGCGAGGATGATCGAATCCTTGGAGAAGAATCCGGACAGGCCGGGCGTGCCGATCAGCGCCAGCGAGCCGATGAGTAGGCAAATCCAGGTGATGGGCATGTACTTCCTGAGCCCGCCCATGTTGCGGATGTCCTGGTCGTGGTGCATGCCGATGATGACGCTGCCCGCGGCCAGGAACAGCAGGGCCTTGAAGAAGGCGTGCGTCATGAGGTGGAAGATGGCCACCGAATAGGCCGACACGCCCAGGGCGACGGTCATGTAGCCCAGCTGCGACAGGGTGGAATAGGCCACCACCCGCTTGATGTCGTTCTGCACCATGCCCAGGAAGCCCATGAACAGGGCGGTGATGGCGCCGATGAGCATGACGAAGGACAGGGCCGCGTCAGACAGCTCGAACAGGGGCGACATGCGCGCCACCATGAAGATGCCGGCCGTGACCATGGTGGCGGCATGGATCAACGCCGAGATCGGGGTGGGGCCCTCCATGGAGTCCGGCAGCCAGACGTGCAGCGGAAACTGCGCGCTCTTGCCCATGGCGCCGATGAACAGCAGGATGCAGATCACCGTCATCAGCTCCCAGGGATAACCCTGGATCAGGGTGATCGTCTGCTCGGCGAGCCGGGGCGCTTGCTGGAACACCGTGGCGTAGTCCAGCGTGCCGAAATGGACCCAGATCAGGCCGATGCCCAAGAGGAAGCCCAGATCCCCCACCCGGTTGACCAGGAAGGCCTTGAGGTTGGCGTAGATGGCCGATTCGCGCGTGTACCAGAAGCCGATCAGCAGGTAGGACACCAGGCCCACCGCCTCCCAGCCGAAGAACAATTGCAGGAAGTTGTTCGACATCACCAGCATCAGCATGGAGAAGGTGAACAGCGAGATGTAGCTGAAGAAGCGTTGGTAGCCCGGGTCGTCGGCCATGTAGCCGATGGTGTAGACGTGCACCATCAGCGACACGAAGGTCACCACCAGCATCATCAGCACGGTCAGCCGGTCGATCAGGAAGCCGATCTCCAGCGTCAGGTCGCCGCTGGTCAGCCAGGTGTAGACCGGGCCGTTGTAGGTGTTGCCGGCCCGCACGTCCTGGAAGATCATCAGCGAAGCGACGAAGGCGATGGCCACGCCCAGTATGGTGACGACATGCGCGCCGGAGCGGCCGATCAGCCTGCCGAACAGGCCGGCGATGATCGCGCCGATCAACGGCGCCAGCGGCACGATCAGGTAAAGCGTCTTCATGTCCATCGTCTCAGCCCTTCAGCTTGTCGAGGTCTTCGACGTTGATGGTGCGCATGCCGCGGAACAGCACGACCAGGATGGCCAGGCCAATGGCCGACTCGGCGGCCGCGACGGTGAGGATGAAGAACACGAACACCTGCCCGGCGACATCGTCCAGATAGCGCGAGAAGGCGATGAAGTTCATGTTCACCGCCAGCAGCATCAGTTCGATGGCCATCAGGATGATCAGCACGTTCTTGCGGTTCAGGAAGATGCCCACCACGCTGATGGCGAACAGCACGGAACCGAGGATGAGGTAATGGTTGAGGCCGATCATCAATCTTCTTCCTTGGGCGCTTCCGGCTTCTGCGGCTTCAGGTTGACCATGCGGATGCGGTCGGCGCGCTTCACCTTGATCTGTTCGGCGGGATCGAGCTGCTTGGTGTCGGCGCGCTTGCGGTGGGTCAGCGCGATGGCCGCGACCATGGCCACCAGCAGGATCACCGCCGCCAGTTCGAACGGATAGACGTAGTCGGTATACAACACCCGTCCCAGTTCGGCGGTATGGTTGTAATCGGCGGCGCGCGGCGTCACGGCTTCCAGGCCGAAGTTCTTGCCGCCCAGCACCATGACCATCTGCACCACCATCAGGCCGCCCACCAGCGCCCCGGCCGGCAGATAGGTCCAGAATCCGCGGCGCATCTCCTCGACGTTGATGTCCAGCATCATGACGACGAACAGGAACAACACCATCACCGCGCCGATGTACACCAGCACCAGCGTGATGGCGAGGAATTCCGCTTCCAGCAGCATCCACAGGCAGGCGGCGGTGAAGAACGCCAGCACCAGCGCGAGCGCCGCGTGCACCGGGTTGCGCGCGGTGATCACGCGCAGCGCCGAGAGCAGCAGGATGGCGGAGAGGAAGTAGAAAACGAAGCTGGTGAAA
>OGCL01002121.1_pt1 | contig 14703 bp, 13 predicted proteins | sample 1570041 | NCBI WGS metagenome assembly OGCL01 (sample SAMN06266162, study PRJEB24511) | hot springs metagenome | isolation source: Hot spring water | place: South Africa: Limpopo | collected 2015-06-22
CTAACGCCCACAATGCAGCAACCCCAAATCGCCGGAGCGAACTCAAAACCGGATAAAACTCGGGGGCGAGGTCAAAGCATCCATCGTACCCTTGATCAGCATAAGCCTCGTGTCTTCAGTGACCTCATGGCCGACGAAAACGACCTCGCGACCACGGCCGCATTCCTCCAGCGGCTTGCCGATACCGGAGTTGCCGCCGCCGATATTGTAGATGGCGGCAAGATCAGGGTGCCCGCTGAGAAGCGTGGTGGATTCGGCGTAGGCGCGAATGCGGTCATCGCGGATTTCGCGGAGATCGACGATCTCGAGATAGCGAAATTCTTCCGACAGGATGTGGCGGAAGCCCATTTCGCGCTCTTCATGGCCGCGATAGGCAAGCGAGCCGGCAAAAAGGGCGATCTTCTGCGGCTCGTCCTTCGGCAGGAAGCGGCCGATGAGATCGCCGGCTAGACGACCGGCAGCGCGATTGTCGACACCTGCTACGTGCTCGCCTGGGGTCTCGTTGTTCGACGAGGGACAATCGCCGCCTTCACCCTCTCGAACATGTCCGTCTGAGACGCTGCGAAGTCGACATTGAACCACAAGGCCGTAGGAGTATTCCTGAATTCTGGAGGAGACCAATGAGCAGTCACACCCCCGCTACCCCCTACGGCAAGTACTTCCTGGTGCAAGGACGTCTTGCGAGTGGCGATAATCCTCCTCATAGGCCGGTCACGCTTGGTAACCACACAGACAGTTCCGGCACCACAACGATGAAAACTAGCACCACCAGGAAGGCTAGAAGAAAAGGTAATGCACCTTTGAAGACTTCCATCATCTTCAGGCCGGTCGCCTCCATCGCTAGGTAAAGGCCGGGTCCGACAGGAGGAGAGACTAGCCCGGTCAGGGTCGCGACTGCGAGCACGACACCGAAATGGATCGGGTCCACTCCGAATTGCGCCGCAATCGGTAGCAGCACCGGAACTGTGACAATGAGGACGCCTATGCCATCGAGAAACATTCCGAGGATGAAGATCGCGATGCAGACCAGCGCGAGAAATGTCACTGGCCCGACTGCCATCGAGGCAATGCTCTGCGCCAACATGTCCGGGATCGCCTCATAGGCTAGGACCCAGCCCAGCAGCGTGGCAAAACCGATCAGCATGATGATTGAGGCTGATGACAGAACGACACTGTGCATGATCGGCACGAAGTCTGCCGCTCTGATACTGCGATAGATGAACACGGCAAGAGCAAGGGCGACCACGGCGGCAAGTGCGCCCGCTTCCGTCGGGGTCATGGCACCGGAAACGACGCCTGCGATGATCGTCACCGGGATGAGGGCGGGCAGGGCGTCGTTGATCACGTCGCGCCAAGCCATGCTCGGCATCATCTTTTCATCCACCTCCGGAAGATTGGATTTGGACAGCCAGACGGTGACGAAGAATGCCAGCGTGATGAGGATACCCGGGATCAACCCGGCGATGAAGAGTGCGGCGACGGATTGGTATGCGAGCACGCCATAGATGATCATCAACATCGAGGGCGGAATGATCGGGCCGAGAAGTCCGGTGGCCACCGTGAGGCCGGTCGAGAACTGCCGCGTGTAACCCTGGCGTTCCATTTCGGGCACCATCGAGCGGGACATGATCGCGATCTGGGCCGTCGCCGACCCGAGGATGGCGGCCGCAAAGGCGTTGGTCAGCACGTTGACATAGGCCAGTCCGCCGCGCATGCGGCCGACAAGACGCATCGACGTGCGGATCAGTCGTTCGGTGATGCCGCCCCGGGTCATGATCTCGCCGACCAGCATATCGAGCGGTATGGCAAGAAAGCCGTTGGCCTCGATCCCCTTGACCGCTTGCACGAGAAAGCTGTCGAACAGGACTGTGGCTCCGCTCGACCAGGCGAACAGAATCGCGGCCAGGAGCAGGAGGAATAGGATCGGCAGTCCGAGGACAAGGAAAAGGGAGAATGCTGCTAGTGTGATCATGGCGCCAGTTCCCTGGGCTCGAGGGGACGGCCCGGCCAGGACTGTGTCAACTCGACAATTTGATGAAAGATCAGGATGCACAGCTCGACAGCGATTATCACATAGAGATATGCGCGTGGCAGTCCAAGTGTCGCGGATGTCTCCATCCAGACCCATGGAGCAGTCAAGTACTGGACAGAAAAGACTGCCAGTGCCGTGGCGAGAACCAGCACTACAAGGCGCATGAACCAGGTGATCCAGCGACGCTTGGCATCGCTGATGCGTGTACCGAACATGTCGATGGCGATCAGTCGGTTCTCCGCGACCATGAGACTGAAGCCGGTAAAGGTCGCGATGATCATCAGGACGAGCGCAAGTTCCTCGGCGAAGAAAAGCGGCGATTGCAGTATATAGCGCCATATCACCTGGGCGATCAGGATGGCGACAACGCCGGTCATGGCGGCAATGGCCACGACCAGCTCGAGACGCCAAAACACCTTGTCGATTGTTCTCAAAAGCTTCATCAGACCCTCCTGAAACCGGTTCGGAGGCCCGAGGCAAACATGCGCCCGAGCCTCCGGTCGGGCTTACTTTCGGTTGGCTTCATAGAAGCTGCGGACCAGGGGATCGCGATCGAGGAACGCTTCACGCACCTGTTCCCCGACCTTTCTCATCGCCGGATCTTCAAGTTGGGTGATGTCGGTGCCGTCAGCCTTGAGTTTTTCCAGCAACTGCGCTTCGCCGGCGATCTGGGTGGCGACGGCCCAATCCTGCGTTTCCGAGACGAGCGCTTCAATCCGCGCCTGTTCCTCGCTGCTCAAAGTGGACCACCAGCGCTGCGACGCGAGAATGGCCGCCGGGAAGGCCATGTGGTTGGTCAGGATCAGATGAGGGGCCTGCTTGTGCATCTGCAGTCCCATGACGATGTCGATGTCCACATCAACAGCGTCGATCACGCCCGTCACGAGCGACGGCATGATCTCGGGCAAGGGGAGAGCCGTCGGAGCAAGCCCAAGACCCCGCCACCAGGCATTGAAGATGTCGTTCGGAAAGGCACGTACCTTCACACCCGACATTTCGCCGACTGACAAGAACGCGCGGGTGGACAGGAGATGTCGCTGCCCGGGAAAAATGTAGCCCAATCCTTTGATGCCCTGGCTTTCCAACCGCGCGAGCATCTCCTGCGCGGGCGCGCTGCGTGCCGCGCGTCCGGCATCGTCAAGGGTTTCGAACTGATAGGGCAGGAACCAGGCCAGGAAGGACGGATCGCGATTCGCCAGATCCCCCACCGGTACGATGGCAAACTCGATAGCACCACTCTGCAGCAGCGAGAGGACCGTCGGTACATCCGAGCTTGTTGGCGGGATAGACGGCGATCGTATCTTGCGCCCCGTTCGACCCGAAGGCTTCGGCGATATGCCGCCCCGCCTTGGTCATGATGTGGGGCTCCGGCGTCGGCGTCGACAGTTTTAATTCGCGTGCCAGTGCCGTGGATGCGAGGCTGCCGGCCAGCAGCAGCGCCAGCGCCGATGCGATCAATCGATTTCTGTTTGTCATGTCGTTCTCCTCCCAAGGTGAATCTTCAGATGGCCTTCGACCGCAGTTCCTCATCTGCGGCGAAGGATGGCGTCAGCCGGTTGTCAGGCGGCTCGGTCAAGCGGGTGATCACGGGGATCAGGCCGGCTATGGAGCGAACCGGCTCGATCGCGGCGACATAGCGGTCGCGGCGCAGTAGGAGCGCCATGTCTAGGCAGTCACGGAACGGGTTTTCCGAAAAGAACCGACTACTGTCGCGAACGATGGGGAATGGTGCGGATACCGGGTTCATCCACTCCGGCGTAAGGCCGATGACTGCGCAGCCCAGCTTGTGCAGGCGCTCCTGCATTTCGGCATCCACCCAGCGTTCGGGTGCCTCGGAAAAGACGAACACGACAGGCCGGTCGGGTAGTAGCGTGTCGAGCAAGATCTGCTGGCGATCGAGAGCGATGACAAGCGGCTGAGGGATCATCCGGCCGATGGCCCCAGCGCCGGGAACGTTCGGTGCCGGTCGGATCAATCCAGCCGAGAATTTCGGCTTCGGCTTGTATTTCATCTGGGCAAAGTAGTCCCGGGCCGGGCCATAGAGCCCGAGAAAACGGAAGCCCATGCGGATGAGCTTTCCCCGCGGGACGGATGCCGGCATCATGATTTTGCCCATGCGAAGCGCCAGCTCGATCATCGACCAAGCGTGCGGTTTGCGTTCGGCCTCATAGCTATCCAGGAGATCTTCCGGATCTGCCATTCGCAGCGCTTCATCCAGCTTCCAGGCGAGATTGTGTGCGTCGCGAAGGCCGCTATTCATTCCCTGTCCGGCAAAGGGTGGTGTGAGATGTGCGGCATCACCTGCCAGGAAGATGCGCCCCTGTCGCCAGCGGGCAGCTATCCGGGCATGGAACGTGTAGACCTTTTGACGGCGGATGGGCTCTTCGGCATCAGGGCCGACTTCGGCCAGAAGCCTGCGGGCGAAGCTCTCTTCCTCAGCCTCGTCTGAGGTTTCGCCGGGGTTGAGCTTGAATTCGTAGCGGCGGATGCCGCCCGGGCCGGGCAGGGTGATGACCGAGCGGCGCGGATCGCAGAACACCTCTGTGTGGAAGCAGCGATTGCGTGTGGAGTGCAGATCGACGATCAGCCAGGGTTCCCGGAAGGTCGAACCTTCGAGCGAAATGTTCAGTGCCTTGCGCACCGCGGATCGTCCGCCGTCGGCGGCGACCATATAGCGGGCCCGCAATTTTCGTGCCTGCCCGCCTGTCGTGATCTCGGCAAGCACATGGTCGCTGTCCTGATGGAAGGCTGACAACTCCGCCCCGAAGACGGGTGTCACGCTTGGGTGCCGGGCCAGGGCTTGTCGCAGCGTCGCTTCAAAGACCGGCTGTTCGAAGGCGTTGCGCTTGTCGAAGCCGTATTCCTTCACGTGCGGCTTTACCTCGGCAAAACGGCGTCCGTCCGGGCCGAGATAGATCGAGCCGTATCCCTTCACCGTAATGCCGGCGATCGTCTCTGCCAGTCCGGCCGCCTGCAGCGCACGCAAGGACTCGTCGTCGATCGAGACGGCGCGGGGTTCCTGCACCGTCGTTTCGTTGCGTTCGACGAGCGTAGTCCTGACGCCCATGGAACCGAGCAGGTTGGAGAGCAAAAGGCCTGTCGGACCTGCCCCGATCACAAGGACATCCGTCTCCTCCGGAATGCGCGCCATCACAAGAGGGCCGTTTCTGCGACGACGGTGTTGACCAACCGGCCAAGTCGGCTGATTTCGACTTCGATCACGTCGCCCACCTTCATGTAGAGCGGCGGCTCGCGGCGGTCACCGACGCCGCCGGGGGTTCCGGTCAGAATGACATCGCCGGCGGAGAGCGGGGTGTAGGTGGAGATATAGGCAATGAGCCGCTCCACGGAGAAGATCAGGTCCGCCAGCGTCGCGTCCTGCATCACCACTCCGTTCAGGCGCGTCTGGATCGTAAGGCGACTGTAGTTTCCGACCTCATCCGGCGTGACCATGAAGGGGCCGAAGCCGCCGGTGCCGGGAAAGGTCTTGCCGGGGCCGAACTGGTGGGTGTGGCGCTGCCAGTCTCTGATGGTCCCGTCATTGTAACACGCGTAGCCCGCGACGTGCTCCAGTGCCTGCTCCTCGGGGATGCAGCGTCCGCCACGGCCGATGATGACCGCCATCTCGCCCTCGAAATCGAGCTTGTCCGACACGGCAGGCAGCAACATCGGTTGCCCATGGGCAATCTGGCTGTCGGCATAACGCGTGAACATGGTCGGATGCTTGTTGTCGGGCCGCTTCGTCTCGGCGCGGTGCGTTTCGTAGTTGAGGCCGACGCAGAGGATCTTTCCCGCATCCGGCACGACCGGGAGCAACGTCACATCCGAGAGTGCAAAGTCCGCAGGTCTTCCCCGTGCGAAGCTTGCTGCCGCCTGAAGCATGTCGGCTGCAATCAAGGCCTTGAGACTTGCCAATCCGGGGGCGAGCCGTTCCGTCAGATCGACGATGCCGTCCTCCGCCAGAAGGCCGAAGCCGCATTTCCCAAGCCGCACAAAACTGATGAATTTCATGATCTCTCTCCCTTTTCCCGGCTCAGGATCGCAGAATTGCGTTGCCCCACTTGTTCAGCGTCCGGGGATGTTGCGGCCAGTCGATCACCTCGCGATCGTAGATCGTCTCCAGTTCAGCCGAGATCTCGATCCAGTTGCCGTCGGGGTCGGTGTAGAAGACGAAGAGATTGTTGCCCGGGCCATGACGCCCCGGACCCCAGGTCAAGAGAACGCCGTTGGCTGCGAAGCGGTCGCAGAACTTCTTGATGTTGTCGAAGGTGCCGGCTTCGTAGGAGTGGTGATCGACGCCCGTGCGGTCCGACTTGAAGCAGGCGATCGTGTGATGCTCGTTGTTCGTCGTCGTGAAGACGGTGGCCAGATCGCCATTGTCGTGAATGACGCGGTCGGACAGGAAGAAGCCGAGCTTGTCGACATAGAATTCCTTGAAGCCGGCGAGGTTCTGCGTGGCAAACGTCAGGTGCTGTGTCGGCGCATGGATGCCTTCGATGGCAGGCCGATAGGAGATGGTCGGCTTAAGCGCTACTCCGAAGCAGATGAGATGGCCGTCGCTGTCCCGGACGCCGAAAGCGCCATCGGCGAAATAGGGCGAAACGCTCGGAAGAATGGGAACGCCGTTTGCAAGGGCGCGTTGCCGCATGCCTTCCAAGACCTCTGAATTGCTGCAGGCAAGACCCGCATAGGCAAGTTTCTTGTTTTCGCCCTTGATGGCCACGAAGTGACGGAGTGGGCCTTCGCACCGGAATTCATCCGGCGAGACTTCACTCACCTGCATGTCCATGTTGGCCGCATAAAACTGAGCCAGCCGCTGAGGATCTTCACTCTCGAAAGCGACGTGATGCAGGTAGGCGCCTGCGTGAACCGCAAAATTATTCATATGGATCCTCCACTGATTGTTCTTAGGCATAATTGCCGAAAAACAAAAATTTGCAAGATTCTAAATCCACCTTGTTATCGAATAACGATAAAAACTATAGTTTGAGCAGCGGCGATTCCTGCGGATCATCAGTCTCGCGCAATTCAGTGGCCTGCGATCACGAGCTGCGATGTTTATCGCCATCCGGTAAGCGGTTGCAGCGATCAGGATCTTTTTGCTACGACGTGGCAGCACGGCCTGGAGAATGCCCATGATGGGAATTACGCGTTACATTCGTATCTTGAAGCTCTTTGACGCGGATAAGCCAAACTGGACGGTTGCTGAGATGGCCGAGGCGCTGGAGACTTCCGCCAGCACCTTGTATCGGCTCGTCCGGGAGATGGTTGCGGTAGAGCTGCTCGAGAGCACGGTGGAATCGCGGTATCGGCTCGGTCCGATGTTCGTCGAATACTACCGTCGGATCACGATGACCGATCCGCTGATCCGCTCAGGCGCGAAGTTCTTGGGTCCTCTCGCCGAGCAGGCGAGCATTCCCTGCGTGACCATTCTGGCACGACTGTATGGCAAGGACGTCATGTGCGTGGCGGAGCATCGCGGGCAGAATGCTCATTTCAAGACCAGCTACGAACTCGGGCGTCCCATGCCCCTGTTGCGGGGCGCAACGTCTCGAGCGGTCTTGTCAAACCTGACAAAACGAAACCTGATGTCACTCCTGAACGAGGAGCTCGGCGCGGATGCTGATCGCAAAGGTCAGCTGACCTCGGAGCTGGCAAGCCTGCGCAAGCTCGGCATTTGCGAAACCCGCGGTGAAGTCGATCAGGATCTCGTCGGGATCTCCGCACCACTTCGAAATGCGTCGCTCGGGATCAGCGCTTCGGTTTCGGTCATCGTGGAGGCTCGCCTGCTGAACGACGACCTGCGCCCTCGGATTTACGCAGCCGTCACTGCGACCGGCCGGATGATCGAAAGCTTCATGGCTGAAGTCTAGACCCACAGCGGATCCGAGCAGGCCGTGCATTCAGGGGCGATGGCTCTTCAGAAAGATGGCGCAGGCTGGCTCGACGTTCTCCAAGATTTCGGCCTCGGTTGCTCCGCTGCGGATCCCCCACAGGCACTGCTCGAATAAGCGCGCTTCGCAAAGCGATTTGAACCGCCACGCATCCGCAATGGGGTCTTCGATCGTGAGTTCGCCCGTTTCTGCCGACTGTTGCAGGGTCGATGCGATGACGCCGATCACGCTCTTCGGGCCGTTGTCGTAAAAGATCCTGCCGAGCTCGGGGAAGCGACCGGCCTCTGCTATCACCAGCCGGTTGATCGACATGATTTCGCTGGAGAGCAGGAGCCGCAAGTAGCGACAGCCAAGGGCAACGAGTCTCGCCTCTATGCCGTTTGGCTGCTCTTCGAGGGCGATGAATTCCTGCCATCGCTGCTGTCCCGCGCTGACGACAAAAGCGGCAAACACCTCCTCCTTGGACGAGAAGTAGCCATAGAGCGTGCCTTTCGAGCCGCCGACAGCCGCGGCGATCGTTGCCATGGACACGGTCCCATAGCCTTGCGAGAGAAACAGCTCGCCGGCGATGGTGATGATTTCGTTTTTCTTTTTTTCGGTCTTTACGCGCATGGCGCCTTATAACCGTAAAGGTCCGTACTGTTAAGTTGACCGATCGCAATTCTTATAATAGTACTAATGTGTACGGTTATGAGGAGGTAATCGATGACCAGACTTTTCCCAGCGACTGCGGACTTCACGGGTTCACTCTACAAACCTGCGCGTTTTGAGGGCGAGATTTACGACCTCGAGGTGGACGGTATCGTGCCGGATGAGATTGATGGCACCTTCTTCCAAGTGGCTCCGGATCCGCAATATCCGCCGATGCTCGGCGACGACATCTTCTTCAATGGCGACGGTGCGATCACCGCTTTCACCTTCAAGAACGGGCATGTCGATTTCAAGCGACGCTATGTGATGACGGAGCGTCTCAAGGCGCAGCGGGCGGCCCGAGCGTCGCTTCACGGCATCTATCGCAACCGCTACACAAACGATCCGAGCGTCCGCGAACTGAACAACAGCACGGCGAACACCAATGTCGTCGTGCATGGCGGCAAGCTTCTGGCGTTGAAGGAAGACAGTGCGCCCTATGCGCTTGATCCCGTGACGATGGAAACGATCGGGTTGTGGGATTTCAATGGCCAGCTGACCAGTGCGACCTTTACCGCCCATCCCAAGATCGATCCCGCCAACGGAGATCTGCTCTGTTTCGGCTACGAGGCCAGGGGCGAGGCGACGCCCGACATCGTCTACTACGAGATCGATTCCTCCGGCCGGAAGAAGCGCGAGACGTGGATCGTCGCGCCCTATGCGGCAATGATTCACGATTTCGCGGTGACCGAAAACTACGTGATCTTCCCGCTGATGCCGCTGACCTCAGATCTTGATCGCATGAAGAATGGAGGGCGGCATTTCGAATGGCAGCCAGGGCTCGACCAGCTCTTCGGTGTCCTTCGCCGAGATGGTGATGGCCGGGATGTCCGGTGGTTCAAGGCGCCGAACGGCTTCCAGGGGCATACGCTCAACGCTTTCGATGACCGTGGCCGCATTTTCATCGACATGCCGATTACTAGCGGCAACATCTTCTATTTCTTCCCCCAGGCAGACGGGACTGTGCCGCCACCGGAAACGCTGGCGTCCAACATGATGCGTCTGACCATCGACATGAATTCCACCGCGAACGGCCTGGACATGACGCCCCTGACGCAGTTCCCTTGCGAATTCCCGCGGAGTGACGATCGCTATATGGGCCGGCATTACAGCCATGGATTTGTCATCGCCATGGACCCGAGCAAGCCCTTTAATGAAGCGCAGATCGGGCCGCGCCCGTTTCAATTCTTCAATCAGCTGGCGCACATCAATGTTTCGACGGGACGGATCAAGACGTGGTTTGCGGATGATCAGTCTTGCTTCCAGGAGCCGATCTTCGTCCCAAAAGGTGCCGATGCGGCCGAAGGTGAGGGCTATGTCATCGCCCTTCGCAACCGCCTGCTGGAGCAGGCGACCGACCTGTTGATCCTCGATGCGCAGCGCCTGGATGAGGGCCCAATCGCCACGGTGAAGCTGCCGATCCGGCTACGCATGTCGCTGCATGGGAACTGGGTGCCAAGCTCTGCTTTGCGGGCCGGCTAACATCCGCATAACCCGATTTCGCTCCGTTGGAGCAGATCACGGCAGGCGATCTGATGGTCGCTTAACCCCGCGGGCAGTAGCTTGTGGGGTTTAAAAAGTCCAGATGTCGAAATAACGCACGAGCGCTAAGTATTGGCTATCAGAATTATCATTTTACGATAATTCAGCCTTGACGATCTGCAAATTTGTAGATTAGGCTTTTTCCATGAGGAGGCGCGTCTGCCGCTGTGCCATCCGCATCGAGAGATAATCGGTGACGGAGCGGGCGATGCCAGATGCCGCGAGAGGAGACCAAACCATGCAGCATCCAGTCGATCACTCCGTCTTCGTCCCGCGTCCCTATGACGGGTTCGCCGGACAGTTCATCGCCGGCCGTTGGCTGGCCGGCACAGCGGGTAAGACCGTTGTCGACCGCAACCCCTATGATGGTTCGGTTCTTGCGGAGATCGCCCAGGCAAGCATCAGCGATCTCGACCAGGCCTTCGATGCCGCTCGCCGCGCCCAGGTCGAATGGGCCTTCACGCTGCCGTCGGAGCGCGCCACCCTGTTCTTCCGGGCCGTCGCCATTCTCGATGCGCGCAAGGAAGAAATCATCCAATGGCTTATCCGCGAATCCGGTAGCACGCGCATCAAGGCTGGCGTCGAATGGGGTGCGGTGCGCGCCGGCATGCTGGAGGCGGCCTCCATGCCGGCGGCTGCCCAGGGACACATCATTCCTGTCGACAAGCCCGGCAAGGAAGCGCGGGTCTACAAGAAGCCTGTCGGCGTCGTCGGCGTCATCAGCCCATGGAATTTTCCGCTGCACCTCTCCAACCGCTCGGTGGCACCGGCGCTCGCACTCGGCAATGCCGTCGTGCTGAAGCCGTCGAACGACACGCCGGTCACTGGTGGATTGCTTCTGGCTAAAATCTATGAAGAGGCGGGTCTGCCGGCGGGTGTTCTCAATGTCGTGGTTGGCAGTTCCGACATGATCGGGGACGCATTCTCGCGCCATCCGGTGCCGCGTGTGCTGACCTTTACGGGGTCCACGCCGGTCGGCCGCCACATTGCCCGAGTGGCAGCTGAATCGTCACTGCTGAAGCGCGTCGGGCTTGAGCTTGGCGGCAATGCGCCTCTCGTCGTACTGGATGATGCTGATCTGGAAAAGGCAGTTGGGGCCGCGCTGATCGGACGCTTCATGCATCAGGGCCAAATCTGCATGAGCACCAACCGTATCATCGTCGATGCATCCCTCTATGACCGGTTTGTCGAGGCTTACACAGAAGCTGCAAAGGCTGTGAAGTTCGGAGATCCGAACGAGCCGGACACGCTGGTTGGGCCGCTATGCAACGATAGCCAGGTGCGCAGCGTTGTGAGGAGCATCGCGCTTGCCCGCGAAAGTGGCTTCCGGGAATGCCTATCCGGTACAATCGAGGGCCGCCTCGTGCCTCCGCATGTCTTTGCGGACGTCGACAATGGTTCCGAGTTCGCCCGTAACGAAATCTTCGGACCCGTCGCACCGATCATCCGGGCAGCGAATGAAGCCGAGGCTCTCGTCTTTGCCAATGATACGGAATTTGGTTTGTCCAGCGCCGTGTTCACCCGCGACGAGGCACGGGGCCTCGCCTTTGCCCAGCGCATCGAGGCGGGCATGACGCATATCAACGACATCACCATCCACGACTATCCGCATGTGATGTTCGGGGGTGAGAAAAACTCGGGGCTCGGCCGCTTCAACGGGAAGTGGATCATCGAAGAATTCACCACAGATCATTTCATATCGATCCAGCGGTAACGGCACTGGCGCTGCTCGAGGAGGGGCGCGCCATTCGATTTTGAAAGCAGGCGTGCCTCCGGTCGGGTTGGGCCGGTGGATGGATCATATCAGCAAAATCAAGGGAGCCACGGCACGTCTCGCGCGTGATCGCCGACGTGTGCCTGGAGGAGGAGGATGAAATGCAAACTATGACAGCGGGTACCCGTCACGGGCTGCTGCTGGTGGCGGCCGCATGGCTCGCCCCGATCGGGTCGACCCTGTTCGCGCCCGTCTTGCCGCACATGATCGAGCATTTCGCGGATGTGCCGCACGCGTCCTTGCTGGCGCCGCTTGCGCTGGTCACGCCCGCTCTTTTCGTGGCGCTGCTCGCGCCCGTTGCCGGTTTGCTCACCGACCGTTTCGGCCGGCGGAGCGTGCTGGTCTGGGCGCTCGGTCTTTATGCCGCCGCTGGCATCGCACCGTTCTGGCTCGATAATCTCCACGCCATCATCGCAACGCGCGCGGTCGTCGGCATCGCCGAGGCGGGCGTCATGACGGCGAGCACGGCGCTGATCTGTGACTATTTCACCGGACAGCGGCGGGCTCACTGGCTTTCGGTGCAGTTCGGTTCGGCAGCTCTTGTGGCGACGGTGTGCTTCGTCCTGGCTGGGTTTCTCGGCAACTACAACTGGCGGGCGCCCTTCCTCGTTTACGGCGCAACGGCGCTTTTCATTCCGCTGATCCTGGCGATCATCTTCGAGCCGGCACGTGGTGCCGTGGGCAAAGCTGCCGAGTCCGATGTTGCCGGTAGCATTCGGAGCATTGTCGATCTTCGCTTTGTCGGCACGCTCTCGGCGACGCTCATCTGCGGTGCGCTGTTCTACATCACGCCCGTGCATATCTCGCTGGTCCTCAGCGAACGCGGCTATTCCGACCCCAGCATGCTGGGGCTTGCCAGCGCCATAGGATCCGTCGGTGTCGTCGCAGGCGCCGCACTCTTTCGCTTTCAGTCAAGGCGTCCGGTCGGGGCACTGCTCGCCGGTGCCATGCTAACGCAAGCGGCTGGCTTTGCCGTTCTCTACACCCAGTCGTCGCTGGCCGGGGGTGTCATCGGCATGTTCATCAACAATGTTGGGTGCGGCATTTCCCTGCCACTCGTGCTGGCCTTCACCATGAGCAAGCTGCCCGAAGGCTTCCGGGGCCGTGTCTCCGGACTGTGGACATCGATGTTCTTCATCGGCCAGTTCTTCTGCCCGATCTTGGTTGCCGGTGTCGCGTCCCTTGGCGGGGGCATGGTTGCTGCCATGGCGGTCTTTGCCGGGTTCACAGCGCTGTGCGGGCTGCTTCTGCTGGTTGGATTTGCCTTCGGCCGAGCGCTTCGAGAGCCCGCCACAACGGGCAGCCCGGTCGTTCCGGTGCATTGAGATTCATCAAAGGGGGACTGAAATGAAGAATTCGATTTCGAATGGCAGGCTGGCATGGCTCGCGCTTGCTGGACTGACCTTTCTGCCGGATAAGGCCGCACAGGCCGCAGAATTCTACCAGACCGTGACACCTGGGGCGACGTCCGACATCAGGGCTGCCGAACTCCCGCCAGAGCCGGGCTTCTACGCGATCGGTGGGCTGTGGGGTAACCGGCGCGACCGCCTCAACGACGCCCATGGTGACGCGAAGTTTCCGGATACGGACGAGCAGCTTCTTCAAGGCCAGTTGGGTGGGCTTTACGTCTATCCGGGCGAGCTGTTCGGCGGACGAATGGCCTCATCGCTGATCTTTGCTTATGGCAAACATGATCTGACGATCACCGATACTTTGCCGGTGGATCTGAGCAGCAAGCATACCGGCCTATTTGATGCCTATTCCGACCTCTTCTTCTGGTCGAAGAGCTGGTATGAGGGCCCGCCGCCGGCAGCGGAAGGGCAGCCAAAGCCAACGGCCGACTTCGTGCCTCCGATGCCCGTCGGCTTTACGCTTGGCCTCGGCCTCGGCGTGACCATCCCGATTGGCAGCTACGATAATTCTGCTGTCGGAAACCCAGGCTTCAACAACTGGGTGCTGTCACCGAATGTCGCCTTCACCTACCGGACGAAGCCGATCTTCCTGGACGCGACCGAATTTTCCGGAAGGGTGTTCTACAACCACAACTTCGAACGGGAGGATGCGACTGGTGGCTTCACTTACCGTGACGGCGACTATCTCTCCGCCGACTTCGCGGTCACGGAGCGCTACAACCGTTTCCAGTTCGGCCTCGCGGGCAATATCAGCTGGCAGCTCGAGGACGATACCGGCTCGCCTGCGGTGGCGGCCACCGACGGGCAGAGGCACAAGTCCATCCGGCTCGGGCCGATTATCGCCGTCGATTTCCCCGAACAGCGTACGACCGTTTCCCTCAAGTACCTCACCGATGTGTATAGCCGCAACGCATTCGATGGCGACTATCTGCAGCTCAGCTTCATCCGGAAGATCTGGTGATGCTGTGTTGCTTGGCGGAAGTTTGACTTCTCCATAAGGCGTCTATGTCGATGCTCGTGTTGGGCTGATTGCTCCGATCCCAAATGCTCGCTCCACAACTGGAGGTGAATTTGGGCTCGGGGCCCCCGGGTTTTCAGTCTTCCTGTTTGTCGGCAACTCCCACGACTTATCGATTAAGAAACTCTCGTTCCCCTTAAAGCCTGGAATCACGGCCAAGCAGGACAGAATTATGGGGACGAGACCGGGATCATTTTTTAAGCCGTCGCTCACTTCCCAAGCTTATCATGTCGCTGGCGCTGCAAGGTCCAAAATTCTGCTCAGCGCTGACCTTGCCCCCAAGCTTTATCCGGTTTTGAGTTCGCTCCGGCGATTTGGGGTTGCTGCATTGTGGGCGGTAC
>OGCL01002122.1_pt1 | contig 14700 bp, 14 predicted proteins | sample 1570041 | NCBI WGS metagenome assembly OGCL01 (sample SAMN06266162, study PRJEB24511) | hot springs metagenome | isolation source: Hot spring water | place: South Africa: Limpopo | collected 2015-06-22
ACCGTCCAGTCTTTCTCCCGAAAAGAGAAAATTCGTGCATCATAGGTGACAAAGCCAGCCTTGAATGCTTTTACTGGACGATGTTTTTGCTTGGCAGACTTGCGAGACCCTGCAACTCGTCTGCATACCTGTTGCGCCAAGTTACTCGACAAGCCGAACCGAGAGCGAACCTCGTAGTAGCAGAGAGACTGCAACTTCACTGCATTGACTATCTTCTCTGGCGTATTCTGGTTCACCCAGTTCAACGCCTGCACAAAAGCAGACAATGTCGCGTCCAACTTCATGGCTTGCGACTCGGATACCTTGAGCTTACAGGAAATAGCCAGAACTCGATTCATAGCCCTATTTTATCTCATCAGAGTCGCATTGTCTATATGCCCGATAGATTATTGTCCAGCAGACGGCAGAGTGCGGGGCTCCTGTTGGTCTAGCTGAGCCACTGGTGGCGGGGGTTATGCTCCCTACTTGTTCTGGAGTTTGTCCCAGTTAGAGTGGCACTGCCCCCGTCTGTGTTAGCTTGAATTTCGGCTTGATTGTGGCTAGACTAAAAATGGTAGCAAGATTTGCTTAATCTGATGGAAGGAGTGCGCCGTTGGTGGGATAAGTATGCTACTCAGCTACTGATTGCCCTAATTGCTTTGGTCTTGGCGATCGCCTTTCGCTACAGCCATGGTAGCTTGTGGATGGAAGTATATCAATTTTTAAGCCGTCCTTGGCAAACCCAGCACCAGCACCAACTGCTAGTAGAGGAAGCACAGGTCAGAGAACTGCGCTACCGCATTCAAGAGCTAGAACTACAAAATAACCAACTGCGGCAAATGCTCTCCCTGCCCCCTCTGCTGTCTAGCGAATCAGTGTGGGCGCAGATCATCGGCAGAGGTGCGGATGCATGGTGGCAACAGGTATTGATTTCTAAGGGCAGTCGCGACGGGATCACGCCAGGGGCGATCGCCACTGGTGCAGGCGGCTTAGTGGGCAGGGTTACGGACACTGCGCCCCATAGCAGTCGGGTTCTGCTGATCAGCGATCCCAGCAGTAGTGTCGGCGTAGTAGTCAGTCGCAGTCGTGCTTTGGGCATATTGCGGGGGCAGTCGCAAGCTACAGGCGTACTGGAATTTTTAGACCGCGACCCCGATGCCAAAGTGGGGGACATGATTGCCACCTCATCCTTCAGTACCCTCTATCCTGAAGGTATTCCTGTGGGTCGAATTCGCTCCATCAATCTCAACCAACAGCCTGCCCCCGAAGCGCTGGTGGATTTTTCGGCGCCAATTCCTGCCCTAGAATTTGTCCAAGTCTATGCCCAACCGCAAACCCCTTAACCTTGCCCCCCAGTGGCTAAATGTCCTGTGGCAACAGTTACAGCCTTGGCGGGGACTAATCATACTGTTTTTATCCCTGTGGCTGTGCATGTTGATCATGCCCCTGCGCCTGCCAGGGCTAGCTATTGCGGATATTGCCCCCAACTGGTTGTTGATCTGGTTGATCAGTTTTAGTCTCAATCGCCCTGTAGTAGTAGCTGTGATTATGGGAGCGGCGATCGGATTGATACACGATACCCTCACCATCCCCCAAGAATTAACCACCAGTGTCCCCAGCCATGTGTGGGGCATGGTGTTAGTCAGTGGGCTGACGGCACTCCTGCAAAAACAGCGCTACCTGCGGGAAGACTTTATTTCTGTGGGTGTAATTGTATTTGGCATGACCATCTTGGCGGAAACAGCGATCGCCATTCAGTGGAGCTATACCGCTTCAAACCATGACCTTGGGCAAATTTGGACACAGCAACAGCGCATTGCCCCTATTTCTGCCATAGTGAGTGGGCTTTGGGCACCTGTGTTGCATTTCCCCCTCACCCGACTGCGCATTCCCCAACTTGACAACCACCCCTGAGCCAGAGTAAACTTAAAATAAGTTTAAGAAGTGTAAAGAATTAGTGCAGTGTTCCAGTCTCCAGGTTTTGCTGATCGCCCTTCAGAGCCATATCCAGATAAACTTCTAGCCGACCTGCTCGAGCCTTTGCTTGAGGACTTTAGCTATTGGTTTAGCAAATCCGCCGACCTTCTGCAAAATCACAGATTAGAATTTATATCAGAGCAGGAGCAATCCCAAATCCTATCTCGCGTGCAGACAGCACAGCAAGAAGTCCAATCTGCTAAAACTCTGTTTGCATTGACAGGAAAAAAGGTTGGTATTGACGCTCAAGCCATGTTACCTTGGCACAACTTGCTGCTGGAATGTCAAGCTCTCGGTATGCGGTATCGCCAATCCCAACAGCAGTAGTACTACAGTCTCTTTAATCCGTGCAAACCTATGGTGCAGATACTTTACATAATTGCCTTTGCTGTATTGTCAATTTTGGCAATCACCAATCTGGTTAGAAATATAATTGCCCTGAGCCAAACCAACGCGGGACGGGAACGGACGCTGGTGCAACGCACTGTACCGCACCCCGAGTTGCTGGATGAGAATGGCAAGATCAGTCAAGAGCCTCTGTTGGTGATGCGCTCTTTGAATGTAGAAGATGCCCGCAGTCGCCTCGATGCCCTTTACGAAGCCTCCCCTGATGAACTCACCTGAAGCTTTTGTGTGGCAGGCGACGGGTAGTTGGCAGGATATTTTGTATCACAAGGGGGATGGCATAGCCAAAATCACCATCAATCGCCCAGAGGTGCGCAATGCCTTTCGTCCCCAAACCATAGATGAATTGCTTGCCGCTTTCCGCGATGCTCAGCAGGATACAAGCATTGGTGTAATTTTGCTGACTGGGGCAAATCCTGCCCCTGATGGCAAGTATGCTTTTTGTGCGGGTGGAGATCAAAAAGTCAGGGATATTGGTGGTTATGTCGATAGCACTGGTACTCCGCGCTTGAATGTATTGGAATTGCAAAAACTAATCCGCTCTATTCCCAAAGTGGTGATTGCCTTGGTAGCAGGGTATGCCATCGGCGGTGGTCATGTGCTTCATGTAGTCTGCGATTTGACCATTGCCGCTGAAAATGCAGTTTTTGGACAGACAGGTCCCATGGTGGGTAGTTTTGACGGAGGGTTTGGCGCTAGTTATTTAGCGCGGATCGTGGGGCAAAAGAAAGCGCGGGAAATTTGGTATCTCTGCCGTCAGTACAATGCCGAAGAGGCGTTGGCGATGGGTTTGGTGAACAAAGTTGTGCCTGTGGATCGGCTGGAACTGGAGGGGATCAAGTGGGCACAGGAAATTCTCAGCAAAAGCCCGCTGGCAATCCGCTGTCTCAAGTCTGCTTTTAATGCGGACTGCGATGGGCAAGCGGGGCTACAGGAACTGGCGGGTAATGCCACTTTGCTGTTTTATATGACCCAAGAGGCGCAGGAGGGTAAGCAGGCATTTTTGCAGAAAAGACCGCCTAATTTTCACAACTACCCATGGCTACCTTAGGCACTGAGTTGGCGCAGTGTTTGGCGGGGGAGTTTAGCAATCAAGCACAGGCGATCGCCGAACCCGTGTGGTATGTCAATTTGCGCCTGTGGCAAGTGCCGCTTCCCTACAGCGTATTGGGGTGTCATGCCCTGTTCGCTGAGCAAGCTAATGTGCTGGAATTGGGCAAGCCCTATCGTCAGCGGGTTATGGCTATAGAGGAACATCAGGGCAAACTGCAAGTGCAGTATTACGCTCTGCTAAACCCCAACCAATGGCGCGGTGCAGGAGCAAATCCAGCCAAAATTATCCACCTGCGGTCTAGCGATCTCATCCATTTGCCTGGCTGTCTGTTGGATGTGAGCCGTGATGGGGACTATTTTCAGGCTCAACTGGCGGCTGGCTGTCAATGTTTTTTTAGCTACCAGAATCAGCAACGCCAAGTAGATTTGGGGTTTCGTACTAATGGGCAAGAATTAATCAGTTTTGACAAGGGCATTAATCCGCAAACTGGTTCTGCTATTTGGGGGGCGATCGCTGGCGGCTATCAGTTTCACAAAATACAGTCTTTTCCTCTGGATGAGCAGGTGTAGGCACAAACCCAGTAGCAACGGGTGCCAACTGATGCTATAAGCATAGAGTATATCTATTTTCTCCGCCAACTATGCCCAAAGTTCTAGTATCCGATCCCATCGACCAAGTGGGGATCGATATCCTGTCTCAGGTTGCCAGTGTGGATGTCAGAACCAGCTTGACCCCTGCAGAATTAATCCAGCAAATTGCTGAATATGATGCGATTATGATTCGCTCTGGCACAAAATTAACTAAAGAAATCATCGAGGCGGGGAAGAACTTAAAAATCATCGGCAGAGCAGGAGTAGGCGTAGATAATGTAGATGTGGCGACCGCCACCCGCCGCGGCATTGTAGTGGTCAACTCCCCCGAAGGGAACACCATCGCCGCCGCCGAGCACACCATCGCCATGATGCTTGCCCTGTCCCGCTATATCCCTGAGGCTAATCAGTCCCTAAAATCGGGCAAATGGGATCGCAAAAGTTTTACTGGGGTAGAGGTGTACAAAAAAACCTTGGGCATAATCGGTCTGGGCAAGATCGGTTCCCATGTGGCAGGAGTGGCACGGGCAATGGGCATGCGGGTTTTGGCTTACGACCCTTTCATCACGGCGGAACGGGCGGAAAAGTTGGGTGTGAGTTTAGTGGAACTGGAACTGCTGTGGCAGGAATCTGACTACATTACTCTGCACATTCCTAAGACCAAAGAAACGCATCATTTGATTTCCACAGAGGCGATCACCATGATGAAACCCACCGTCCGCATCATCAACTGTGCTAGAGGGGGAATCGTTGACGAGTCAGCTTTGGCACAGGCAATTACAGAGGGCAGAATTGCGGGAGCCGCCCTCGATGTGTTTGAGAACGAACCCCTAGAACCTGATTCTCCCCTGCTCAAAGTAGGACCACAGTTGATCTTGACCCCCCATCTGGGAGCTTCCACCGAAGAAGCCCAAGTCAATGTCGCCGTAGATGTAGCCGAGCAAATTCGGGATGTGCTGTTGGGCTTGCCCGCCCGTGCCGCTGTCAATATCCCTGGGCTGGGGGCTGATGTGTGGCAAAAGCTCAAGCCATACCTGCAACTGGCGGAAATGTTGGGCAACTTGGTAGGACAGTTAGCAGGGGGTAGAGTGGACTCACTGGATGTGCGCCTGCAGGGAGAACTCGCCAATAATAACTCCCAGCCCATAGTAGTTGCCGCCCTCAAAGGTTTGTTGTCCCCTGCATTACGGGAACGGGTGAATTTCGTCAATGCCAGCCTAGAGGCTAAAGAACGGGGCATCAGGGTTACGGAAACCAGAGATACAGCGATCGAGGACTATACAGGTTCTCTGCACCTCACCGCTAGGGGTTCACAAGGGCAACAATCGGTGTCTGGAGCTTTGTTGGGCAAGTCTGAATTACGCATTACTAGCATTAACGGCTTTCCCATCAATGTCGCCCCCTCCAACTATATGTTGCTGACTCTGCACCGCGATCAACCGGGGATTATCGGTAGGATCGGCTCTCTGCTGGGCAACTTCAATGTCAACATTGCCAGTATGCAGGTGGGGCGGCGCATGGTGCGCGGCGAAGCGGTGATGGTGCTCAACCTCGATGACCCCTTGCCCTCTGGCTTGCTGGATGAAATTGTCTGTATTCAAGGGGTAAGCGATGCCTACACAGTCATGCTGTAGTGATACCACTTCCTACCTCAAAGCTCAAGAGTTGCGGGTTTATAGCAAAAACTTTACGGATAAAGTACAGGCTGGCACTAAGGCTGAACCTTTGCCGCGGAACTAGGGCAAGATTAATCCCTAAGTTGGGCTGTTGCCATAATCTGCTCATCTAGGCTAAAGTCCACTGGCTGATCCTTTCTGCCTGAATCGATGTAATCCTGAAAGGCAGTTTCCAACCCTGAGAGGAGGTCATATTCAGGTGCCCAGTCCAGTTCGCTCAGGGCTTTGTCCACTGAAGCAAAAAAGTGCTGATTGCGTAAGGGGAATCCTTTGCGTTTGCCAAGATTGATTTTGTTAGTGTCAAAGAACACAAACTTGTCATAGTTGGGCTTACCTGCGACAGTGGCACAGGCTTGGGCTAACCCGAGGAAGGTGATGTAGCGCACATCGGAAATGTTGTAAATCTCCCCCAGCGCCATTTCACTTTCGAGGACGGCGGACATGGCACTGGCAAGGTCTTCTACATGACCAAGCTGGGTGATGGTTTGCCCCTGATCTGGCATAGGGATTGGGCGATCGCTGAGAATGCGGTCAAAGAACCATGCCTCAATGTCGTTATAGTTTTGTGGACCATAGATATAGGTGGGGCGAATGACAGTATAGGGGAAGTTGCGCTCCTTAAACAGTTTTTCTAGATAGTTCTCTGTATCTAGTTTGCCTTTGTGCCGACTTTGGGGATCGGTGGCATCGCCTTCAAAGTAGGGCAGTTGCTCAGAGGGAAGATAGACACCTGCCGAACTCAGATAGACATAGTGATTGACGCGATCGCAACAGAGGTCAATCAGGGCTTGGGAATCACTGAGTTCGCGACCATTGTTGTCAAATACAGCATCGAAGGATTCTACAGCTAATTTTTCTTTGATTTGCTCAGGATCAGTGCGATCGCCCAAAATCACGCGCACATTTGCCACAGGAGCGGGTTTATTGCCACGGTTAAATAGCACCACTTCATGGTCGAGGCTTACCAACAGCTTGGTGAGGGCTACCCCCACAAAGCGCGTACCGCCCATAATCAGAATTTTCATACCTGCATTTGAACTGGCTAATTATAGTTCCAGTCTAATTTAGAGGTGTGATCGTGCCAACCATCCACTTTCCCTAGATGTGCGTAACATAGTTACATAGACAGTAAACAAAAGCTTAATAATCCTAGTTCCGCAAAACACAGTTGGCTTGGGCAAAATATATGGCAAAACACATCAAGATAATTGTTGGACTGATAATTTTAGCCATTTGCAGTTGTTCCCTTTGGGCTGATCCCGCCATGGCTAATCCGATTAGGACTGATAATGCCCAAGTATCCTTGCTGAGCGAGGTGCAAAGCGTCAAGCCCAACTCCAGCTTTTGGGTGGCTCTGCGGTTTCAACTGCGGGACGGCTGGCACATCTATTGGCAAAATCCGGGGGATTCTGGTGCCAGACCAATGCTGAACTGGCGGTTACCGAAGGGTTTTGCGGCAGGAGAACTGCAATTCCCCTATCCCAAGCGGTTTTTGATCCCCCCTTTGGCAAACTTTGGCTATGACGGTGAGGTGTATCTGCCTGTGCAGGTGCGATCGCCCGTCAATCTGCCCCCTGATGCCACAAAAAATAATGCAGTAACACTGCAATTGCGGGCGGACTGGCTAATCTGCAAGCAGGAGTGTATCCCCGAATCGGGTGAACTATCTCTGACCTTGCCTGTGGGTGATGGTGCTATCTCCCCAGAAAAGCAAGCACTGTTTCAGCAAATCCGCCGAACTCTGCCCCAGCCTGTACCTCAACCTCTGACTTTTAGTAACACCGAGCGGGAAATCACCTTGACCCTAGAAGGACTAGACAGCTTGGATTCTGCTCTGTTTTTCCCCTACCAAGATGGTGTAATTGAGAATGCGGCTCAGCAGGAATTGACCCGCGATGGCGATCGCTACACCCTGAAGCTAAAACGGGGCTACCAGACCGATTTAGAGCAAATAGCTGGGGTGCTGGTGGTTCGGCAACAGGGGCAAACCAAAGGGTTAGCGGTGCAAGCCAGTGTCAATCCCGACTTACCTGCTTCCGCGGAAATCACTGCCCTAGAAGAAACGGCAGGCTTCGGGGAGGCGATGTTTTTGGCATTGCTGGGCGGCATAGTGCTGAACCTGATGCCCTGTGTCCTGCCGATCCTCTCTCTGCGGGCGCTTTCCATTGTCAACCTGTCTCAGCAAAGTCCGCAGATGGCAAGGCTAAGCGGCTTGGCGTTTACGAGTGGGGTGCTGTCCTGTTTTGGCGCGATCGCCATTGCTCTGGTAAGCTTACGGGCATTGGGACAGCAGATCGGCTGGGGCTTCCAACTGCAATCTCCCCTAGTGGTATTGACCTTGGCATACCTGCTGTTTGCAGTGGGGCTGAACCTGTCGGGTGTGTTTGTGGTGGGCAGTGGCATTACGGGTGTGGGGCAGAAATTAGCTAACAAGTCTGGTCTGGCGGGCGAGTTTTTTACTGGGGTGCTGGCGGTGCTGATGTCCACCCCCTGCACAGCTCCCTTTATGGCAACGGCTGTCAGTGCCGCGCTGGTGCTTCCCTACCTGCAATCGGTGGCGATCCTGCTTACTTTGGGTTTGGGGTTTGCCCTGCCCTACCTCCTGCTCTGTTTTGCCCCTGCTGTGCAAAAACTACTGCCCAAACCAGGGGCATGGCTGGAGGTTTTGCCCCAAGTGCTGGCGTTTCCCATCTATGGCACGGCGGGCTGGATGCTCTGGGTCTTTGCCCTGCAGACAGGAAGTGATGGACTGGCGATCGCCCTTTTCGGCTTGCTGCTGATCGGCTTTGCTGGCTGGCTCTACGGCAAAACGCAAATAGCTCGGCTGTTCTGGCGCAGGATTGGCATTCTGGGTACAGGCATTGCCCTCAGCATCACCTTGCTAATTATCCCTTTGGCGCTGAGTTCGGGGCAGGGGAATACGGCGTGGAACAATGCCCTAACCAAGGGTGGGGTATGGGAGACTTTCTCCAGCGATCGCCTTGCGAAACTGCGCCAACAAGGTAAACCCGTATTTGTCAACTTCACAGCGGCATGGTGTGTCACTTGTCTAGTGAACGAGCGCACCACTCTCTCGCAACCAGAAGTAAAAACTGCCTTCCAACAGCGCCATGTTACTCTGCTCAAAGCGGATTGGACAAATCAAGACAGCGAAATCACTAAAATTTTGCGACAGTTTGGCAGTAGTGGCGTCCCCCTATACATTTTGTATGGGGCTAATATAGAACAGGTGGAACCGTTGGTTCTGCCCAAAAACCTGACACCACAGATTGTGCAGGATGCCTTGCAACGATATGTACCTCTATCTTAAGGAGTAAATTATGAATTCCATTCTCAAGAACAGCTTGATCGGTGCGGCACTAGTTGCGGTGTCGGTTGCTGGGGTTGCCAGCTTCAATAGCTTCCTCAAGACTGATACCATCTCTGCCGCCACTGAAGTGAAAATCGGTGCCCCTGCACCCAACTTTACAGCTACAGACAGCAACGGCAAAAATCACAACCTCACTGACTTCAAAGGCAAAACCGTAGTGCTGGAGTGGACAAACCACGACTGCCCCTTTGTCAAGAAGCACTACGAAACCAACAACATGCAGAAACTGCAAAAGTCAGCGACCTCTCAAGGTGTAATCTGGCTGTCTATTGTTTCTTCTGCCCCCGGTCAGCAAGGCTTTGTCAATGGGGCAAAAGCAAACGAACTCACCAAATCCCGCAACGCTTCGCCCACAGCAGTAATTCTTGACCCCGATGGCAAAATCGGCAAACTCTATGGCGCACGCACCACGCCCCACATGTTTGTGATTGCCCCCAATGGCAACTTGGCTTATATGGGAGCGATCGACGACAAGCCCACTGCCAATAAGGACGATGTGGCTACCGCCAAAAACTTTGTCGCTGAAGCTCTGACTGCGATCAAAGCAGGTAAACCAGTTGCTGTGGCAACCACCCAACCCTACGGTTGCAGTGTGAAGTACGCCAAGTAAGGTCTTGCTAATGACCAGTGTGGGCTGGTTGCTTCTCCCTTGGAGAAATTCCAGTTTGCCACTGGTCATGGCTAAGAGTTGTGCCTTGCTTTCAGAGTCAGCCAAGCTCCCACACACTTGTAGTTAAATTGGTAGTTAAATTGGCTCAAGGTGCTGGTTCAGCATCAGCGCAGTGCCGTAGGCGGCTTCGGTGTATTCAGCCTGAGAGACAGGTATAGCCAAAACTCGCTGACGGATTGCCTGCCATGCCAGATTGCTTGCCCCACCCCCTGTGGTAACAATGCGCACTGGTCGCGGACAGCCCAAGTGGTAAAGCAAGTCGTAGCCTTGTTTTTCGATGTGTGCCATGCTCTCTAGCAGACCGTGTAGAAAGGATACGGGATCAGCGGGACGGGGTTCGAGGTGGGGCAATAGGTGGGGATCATTGATAGGGAAGCGCTCTCCTGCTCGCGGCAGTGGATAGTACCGAACAGGGCTAGCTGTGTTGGGATCGATCTGTTGGCTTAGGACTGCCAATTCCTGATCGCTGAAGAACTGCCTGAGTACGGTTCCACCAGTGTTAGAAGCCCCTCCTGCCAGATAATAAACCGCCCCTTGCCACTGCCAGCGATGGCTGTAGATGCCATATTCTGCATGAAAAATGGGCATTGGACTGACAACTTTGAGCGCCAAAGTGGAGCCGAGGGCAGTCATGCCTAACTGTGTGCCGTTTGCTTCAGTCCCCAAACTAGCAATACAAGCGGCAGTGCTGTCGGTTGTCCCTGCACAAACTATACAGTCTGCTGGAATTTGCCATTTTTCCGCCACGGCGGACAGTAAATTCCCGATGGGTTGACTAGGGCTGATCACTTCAGGCGGGCGTAACCAAGTGTCTGGAAACCAGTCGGGGTAACGCAAATTTACAATGTCGTACCCTAGTTTCAGGGCGTTGTGATAATCGCTGATCCCTAGCCTGCCATGCAATAGATATGCCAACCAGTCCGCCTGATGGAGGAAATAGGCATGACTCTGCCTGCCAATTTGTTCCTGTAACCACAACAATTTCGCCAAGCTAGAAGTGTTGGCGCTGGCGGGGCTAGAGGCTGGCACAAAACTGTGCAGTTGAGCTTGAATTGCCCGATTACACTGGAAGTTATACAAAAGTGGCATAGCTAAGGGCTGACCTGCAGCATCTACCGCCAATACAGTGCTGGAAGTGCCATTGATGGCGATCGCCTTAATCGCTTGCCTTACCTCCAACGGCAACATCTCCAATATGCGCCACAGCGCTGACTGCCAACTCCCACAATCAGTAATGTCATAGCTGGTTTTGACTAGGGCTGTAATTTGGGCTGACTGATCAAGGGCGATCGCCCGCACTCCCGAAGTGCCAAAATCTATGCCGAGGGCTAGGGTCATTTACCCAGATTGGGGACATAGGTGTGCAGAGCCGTCCGCAGTTCCTCAGGGTTAAACAGTATGGGCAAAAAGTGAATGCTTTTGACTTCTTTGAAATAAAACAAAATCGGGAGCGATCGCCAAAAAATGCGCCAAGATTGCCACTCACTGTAGGGGAAATGCCTGATCAAATTATTACTGCGATAGACATCCAGCGCCGATTCATTAAATTCCAAGCGGATAGTTGCTGACTGCACCATCAAAAACAAGCCCAAAATTGATAACCCAAACCCTATATATGGTTGAAACACCATGACTGGCACAGCACCCAGCACTAAAGTGAGGGGGATAGCAAAACTAGGAGATAGGGTTCGTGATTGAGTCATGAGTAACTACACACTAAAGTCTTTGACTGCTAGGTTAAGACAATGTAAAGGTTCGTCGCAGACAAGCTTAGTATTTACACTTACTGCTAAATTATATACTGCCTAGTATTAAACCCAAATAAATATGACTGATCCCGCACTCTACTCCCATCTAGGCAGGGGAATTGCCTTCCCGCTTCATCTCAGCGTTCAGGGTGGCATAGCTGTTAGCAGTGCTGATCGCAATATCCGCGAATCCATCCACATCATTCTTAGTACTAAACTGGGGGAGCGGGTGTACCGCCCCGACTTTGGTTGCAGGTTGTCTGAACTGACCTTTGCTCCTATGAATCAGCAGACTTTACTATTGGCAAGGGTTTTTGTCAAAGATGCCCTCACCCAGTGGGAGCCGAGGATTAAGGTAGATGCGGTGCTGGCTGAACCCGATCCCGTCAAAGGCAAATTAGACCTGCGCATTCTCTACCGTATCAAAGACACCCACGATCAGCGCAGTATGGTCTATCCCTTTTATCTACTGCCGCCTAGTTGACACGGTGTAGATTGCCGTGTGTTAGTTGCTCTATAGCTCAAGTTTGTTTCTATTGTCGCTGGTTTAAGTATGCACTCCGACTTTGATTTTTTACCCAAGCTACCCAAATCCGATCTGGATGATCGCAAATTTCAAGATTTGGTAACCGAGTGCATTCTGCGCATTCCCCGCTACTGCCCTGAGTGGACAAACTACAACCCCAGCGATCCTGGGATTACGCTCATCGAGCTATTTGCGTGGCTCACCGATCAGATGATGATGCGGTTCAACAAAGTGCCGCGCCGCAATTACATTGCCTTTCTGGAAATGCTCGGTGTGCGTCTGCAACCCCCTGCACCAGCCAAAACCACCCTGACTTTTTACCTCAGCGCTTCTCTGCCCGAAACTTACACCATTCCTGCGGAAACTCCAGTAGCTACTATCCGCACCGACACAGAAGAAGCCGTGGTTTTTAGCACCGATCGCCCCTGTATCGTTGCCAAGCCCTCCATTCGCAACCTGCTCACTGCTCCTATTACAGAAACCATACCCCAAGACCTGCGCGATCGCTTTTCTGGAGTGTGGACAGAGAATCGGGATGGTGCGTGGAGCGGTCCAGAAACTAGCATTTTTGCCGATGCACCAGAGGAGGGGAACTGCGCCTATTTCCTGTTTGACGGCGAACAGCCCACCGACGGCAATGTGATTGCCCTGAATGTCAAAGGCGAGGCGGCAACCTCCACAGGCATCAATCCCGACAGCCCCCCTCTGCTGTGGCAGGCATGGGACGGCACAGCGTGGCAGTCCTGCTTGCTAAAATCCAGCGACGACCACACCAAGGGCTTCAGCTTTAGCGATCTGGTGCAACAGGGGGGCAACCCGCTCCAAGGCGCAGACATCTACTTGCACTTGCCGCTCACTTGGTCAGTGCATCAATTTGGCAGTTATCGTGGGCGCTGGTTGCGCTGTATCTACCAGAGAGCCTACAGTACCCAACCAGGCTACAGCCGATCGCCACGCATTGTTGGTCTGAGTGTGCGCTCCGTAGGCGGCAGTGTCAGTGCCACGCAGTGCAGTGTGGTGTATAACGAAGTCCTCGGCGAGAGCAACGGCAAGCCAGGGCAGACATTCCAACTCCTGCACCCCCCCGTCCTGCCCCGCACTGCCCAAGAATACATCCTAGTTGTCCCCGCTGTAGGCTTGCCCCAAGTGTGGCAAGAAGTGGCAGACTTTTCCCAATCCTCCCCCGACGACCTGCACTACTGCATCGATTCCCAAACAGGTCTGGTGCAGTTTGGACCTCTGGTGTTGACCCCAAGCTACATCCGCCAGCAAACCTACGAACGCCAAAGACTACAGGGTAAGCCCATGGAGCGGGTTGATCCCGATAGTGCCGATCCTTTGACCCAGCCTGCCACAGGGACACAGTATGGTGCAGTTCCCCCCAAATGTGCGGTAATCAAGATGGTGCGCTATCGTACAGGGGGCGGTCTGCGGGGTAATGTGCCAAAAGGCGCCATCCGCTACCCCAAAACAGCTGTGCCCTATGTCGCCAGTGTAATCAACCATCAACCTGCCACTGGCGGAGGAGATGCCGAGTCGTTAGAGGATGCCGCCATGCGGGTGCCACGGCTTCTGCGGACGCGGGATCGGGCGGTAACACGGGAAGACTTTGAAGCCCTAACCCTAGAAGCAGGGCAAGGGGCGATCGCTAGGGTACTGTGCCTACCTGCCAGTAGCAAGGATGAAGCGGGGATCGTGCGCTTGGTATTAGTGCCCAATGTCAATACTAGCGATAGTGAATTGGGGCTGGGCGTACACCCCGATCGCTTCCAGCTCAGTCCTGCCCTCGTGCAAAGGGTCCAAGCATACTTGGATGAGCGTAAACTGTTGGGGGTGCAGGTGCGCTGTATTGCTCCCGACTATGTGGGTGTGTCCGTGCAAACTGAAGTCGCCCTCGAACCCGAATACCAAAATCCCCTCGCCAAGCAAGAAATCTTGGATCATTTGCAGACTCTACTGTATCGCTTTCTCAATCCAATTACAGGCGGGGAATCGGGCAGGGGTTGGGAGTTCGGTCGTCCCATCTATCCCTCAGACATTGTTACTCTGTTGCAAAAAGTACCAGGGGTGCGATACTTAGGTACAATTCAGTTATTTGAACTGCGACAGCAAGGGGAAATTTGGCGACGCACCCTGCCCCGCGAACCAATCATCGACCCCGGAACCAAAGGGCTACTTTGTTCTTGGCGCGATAGCCGCCTGCGCTCAGGACACTTAATAAGTATCGTTTGAGGTTGATATGGCAAAAACTAGCCAAGCCTTGCCCCTATCAGTGCAACTGGTGTCCATGCGCCCCCCTGAAGCGCAAATGGTAGAAGCGGGTTATGGCTGTCGTTTGCTGATTTGCCCGGGCGATCCCAGCGAGATTTTGGTCAAATTAACCAACTCCACCAATAGAGCTAAACAAATAGAGTTAAGGCTAGAAGGGACTTTTCCCCGCCATTGGTGTCGTATCGGCATGGAAGGGAATCTGCTCCCCCCCCATTCCCAGATGGAATCGGTGCTGTACTTCCAGATTGACCCCGATTTTTTTGAAAATACTGAGGCCCTGCATCAGAGCATCGACCACACTGCCCAATTATTGGTTTATGCCGAGCAGGAATTGGTCGAGTCTACGCCCATCTATTTGTATGTGCGTCCGCAAACTCAATACTTGCAGTACCTACCCGACATTTATCGGGAAGTGGACTTTGTGGGGCGGCTGT